>Ga0209596_1000157_pt1 | contig 61142 bp, 78 predicted proteins | sample M_130807_MF_Meta_FD_187314 | JGI IMG/M metagenome (GOLD analysis project Ga0209596, IMG submission 187314) | Freshwater microbial communities from Lake Montjoie, Canada to study carbon cycling - M_130807_MF_MetaG (SPAdes) (version 2) | ecosystem: Environmental > Aquatic > Freshwater > Lake...
ACTAATTTCTCTTACAAATTTTGGTAATTCGTTAGGAACTTCTTTGTAAATCATATAAACCATTTTAAAATTTGCATTTATAGGCTTAATCATAACAAAAAAGTCTTTATATGAACAACCAAGTTCTTCTGCAATATCTTCCAAACAAGATTGAATCGTATCGAATGTCAGTTGCTCTTTGTCAACTAATTTGCCCATAATATTTGAAAAATCCATACTTTATATTTTTTAGTTAAGCCACAAATTTACAATTATTTTGCAGGTGTAGGTGTAATCCAATTTTGAATTTTATCTTGTAATGTTGTTGTAATAGGAATTGTAAATCCTAAGTACATCACACCCATTTGGCAATTAATCTTTAAGTTTTGCTCTCTAAACTTTAAAATATTTTCGATGTTAGACGAACCCAGTTTATTTAACAAATCTCTTGGACTTAATTCAACCGAAACCTTCAACACCGAAGAGCCATTTGCTAAAATAACTTGCGGTGTCTTAGATAGGATAGTTGTTATCAATCTATCATTAATGAAAACTTGATAGTTTTGATATGCCAATGCAATTTGCAGGTCGCTGTTGTTTACAAAGTCAAGGTAAACATCAAATGATATTTTATTCATGTTAGCAGAAAACCTTTCAATGGCTTTAGGCTTTAGCGTAAATTGTTGCAAACGATAAAATTCGTATGCTAAAAACCCACCCGTAACGGCAAAGGCAATACCCAAGCCAGTTAATATATCTTTACTTGTTATCATCTTAGTCGTATAAAAGTTTAATTCGTTCTGAAACGTCTTTATCAGTCCATTGACCAATAGAATCGTATGCTTCGCCTTCCCAAAGAACAATATCACCCAATTCGTGCGTTAATACAACTACTTTTTTTTCAAATAACATATCTATTATCCTAAAAATAGTAATTTCTTGAATAACTTTCACATTGCCACTTTCTATGATTTTTTCTCGTCTAAGTGTTATTTTCATTTTCATTGCTTTACAATTTTAATGTTTCTATCGTCTTTGGTAGCATTACCCGACTTTATTTGTTGGTACTTGTAGATTCTGTAACCCACATAACCAAGTAGCAATACCCCCGATATTGCAGCCACTATTTTTATTGTTTTGCTTTGCATATTGTTTTATTATTATGTTACACTTATAAAGCCTATACCAATAGGTGATACTGGCGGTGCAAGTGTGTTCCAATTTAATGTTCTGAATAAATTTGCTTGTGGATTACTTGGCGCATCGGTATATGATTGAAAGGCATAAATCGTTTGACCGCCATTTGAATCAAGGTCTTTTGTGGTTGCAAAAAGCACCAATGCTACACCCGTTGATGGTGCAAGATTGAAAAATGCTTTCAAGCCCGATTGCATTGCAATTGCGCCAACCGATGGCGTAACTGCGGGGGTTATTAGCCAAGATAATGGACTAATATTGCTCACGATAGTTGGTCGAGTTGGAAGCAAAGTAGCAAATGTGCTTGGTGCAACGCCCGTTGCTTGACTTATTGCCATATTGGGTACAATTGCCGAGCCACTTTCGGGTGATGCAAGAGTTAATGTAGTTCCGTTAGCCGTTCCCGTGAATGAAGACAAAGAACTTGAACGTAATGTCGCTCTTGTTGTATCGTTTGAGCCAAGTAATTGAAATGTACCGCTCACATTGTATGTTGAACCCGCATTTAAAATACAAGTAGTATCACCGCCCCCGTGAGTAAAGTTTTTTGTGTTCCAACCAAATGCCCCACTTGATGCAAATGTTATGGTGTTTGCAGCCGTAGTTGAAAGAACAAGATTATTAGCAATACCCATTTGTGCATTAAGAGTAATTGTTGCATTTGGTGGCATCGTTACATTCCAAAACGAACCATTTGCACTTGGTACACTAATAGTGCTTGTAGCACCTACAATAAATGTAGACGTTCCACCCGCTAATGTTCCGCCCGTTCTTGTAAATGACTTTGGCGTTCCTGTACCGCCCCAATTTACAACGCCCGATAATGTTGTCGTTCCACTTGTTAATTGTACGCTTAGATTAGTTGTTGCATTTGCACTTGTAAATGTACCACCACCATCCATTGATAATAGAACATCATTTAAACCAACCGCAGATTGTAGAGAACCACTCGCATTTATATTTGTAAAATTACTTCTTACTTTAAAGGTCAATGATGGTGTATTTCCGCTTAATGAACCCGCTGCACCACCACCATTACCAAAAGTAACGGCATTAAAATTTGCATTTGTAGTTAAAATAACTGAGGAATTAAGATTTGAAATAAAATTGCCCCATTCTTGGTTTCCTAAATTAAGTGTACAAGACCCAACTTGTAAAGTGCTTCCCGTTGTTGACATGGTTGTACCCGCATACCATCTAAGCGTTTTTGAATTGTAAAAACTAACTAAATTTTGAACAATTATGGTGCTTCCACTTGCATTCAAGTCTAAATCAATTCCAAGTTGCTGAGTACCACTCCAAGTTCCAGCACCCGACATTATAATTTTGTTTACGGGATTTGCAACCAATGGTGTTAACCCACTCGTACCTCCTAAAGCCATATTTCGTGTAACGATTAAGTTGTAAGTGCTACCACCAATATATTGACTACTACCCGTGTATGTTATTAAATCACGGCAAGTTAGATTACCATCAAGAATTAATGAACTTGCAGTATTTATAGCAATATCGCTCCAAGTTTGACCAAGAGATTTTATTGTTGCAGTTCCGTTGATTTGTGTTAATGATGTTGGTGTTGAAATAATTGAACCCGATATATATTCAAATTTCTTTGAATTACTAAAAACAATATTTCCAATAGTTGTGTTTCCTTGAAAGAATGTATCAATACCCAAATAACTTGTCAAAATACCACCACAAGTCAAAGTACCCGTACCCTTTAAATAAAGTTTTGCGTTACCAACTAAAGGTTGATAATTTGTTGCGCCATTTCCAATAGTTATGTTCCCATAAACATCAAGTTGCGCCGATGATGTCAATGGGTCAGCGTTAATACTTGTTGTATTATAATTCCCCCCATCATTTGCACTAAAGTTACCATTTACCCTTAAACTTGGAGATGCGGTTATGGTAATTGTATAAGTTACATTGGATGTTGGTGTCCTAAGATTATTAAGTTGTACTGCCCCAATATCGTATTTTGCATTGAGAGATGTTAATGTTCCCCCGATTGCGGTTACGCTACCTCCTAAATACTTCATTGTTGGCACAACTCCCGTGCCGATGCCAAATATAAAATTCCCAATATTATATGTACCCGATACAAAATCAATGTTGTTTGCACAAGAACTCGTACCCGATAAAGTTTGTGGTGAGCCGTTTCCAACAAATCGCAATTTTATAGTACCAAATGTTCCATTATATATAGTGCTTGTAATACTCAAACTCCCGCCAATACTTATTGATGTTGCCGTGCTTCCCAATGCGGGTGATATTGTAGTTGTGCCGTATCCCGCACCCCCAACAAATGGTGTTGAACCTTGTGCAAGATTTCCCGTCATAGTGACATCGTTAACAATTTGAAACGTACCAGCATTCGAAAATGCCGCCAAATTTACGTTGTTTAATGGTTGAATTGTTGGGAAATCAAGAATTACTTGTGCAAAACCTATTGTTGTATTTGCAATAATAAGATTGCCCGATATGTATTTAAATCTTTTAGGATATAATATATTAGTGCTACCAAAATTAAATCCATTGACCGCATAATTTGTATTAAAAGTAACGCTATTAGCACCCGCTTGAATATCAATATCTATGTCGCAAAAATTTGTTCCAAAAGAAGGATAAGTACCACTTAATGTTGATGTAGATGCGACTTTTCCAATTATAACAATTTTACCTCCATTTGTATTAGATGAAGAAAAGGTACTTGTTGCATTCACCACCCCAATAGTTAAATTGCCTTGTAGTTGAATTGTTTGACTACCCGTTCTATTTAAAATATGACTGCCATTACCATCTACTCCCGTTGCTAAATTGCCACCAATATTTAGGCTTTCATTCAGCGTTATTGTAAAAGTTTGAGATAAACCACCCGTTCTGAAATTAACATTACCAAGTGTTATATTTTGCAAAGACAAAGTACAAGTTCCAATAATACCAAGAGTGGATGAACTTGCGGTAAATGAATTTGAACTTGTTTGAGCAAGTGTTGGATTTTGATATGCTACATTTGGCACTACACCAAAATTAACAGACCCCGAAACAACAAAATCTGAGGTAAGACCTTGAAATGTTATGTTGCAACCCAATCTACCATCACCCGACCATTGTGAGGTCGCACCCGCAAAAATTAAAGTTGTTGCAGCCGTATTTGATGTCGTTACAATACACCCATTTGTTGCAAATACATTGCCAATTGCAGATATACTAAAACCGCCAATTAAATTAGAAGAACTTGTGAATGTTAGTGTTCCATTGACACTAAAACCCGCTAATAAAGTTACTGCAATAGCAGTTATGTTACCAATTTGTAATTTAGTACCCCAAGTACCACCATTTGGTGTTATCGTACAATTACCACCAATGATAAATGTACCCGCACCATTCGTTCTGATGGATTGGTCTGATTGCATTGTCAAACTACCATTGCAAATAAGGTTAGATGTAAGGGTTAATACACTCGAATACCCGCTAAATGTAACTCCTGCACACGTTCTATTTGATGCTCCCGTATCACAAGGCTTATTATTACTAAAAGTAATTGTGTCGGTTAGAGTAGGAACAACATTTGGTAATGGGCCGCCTGTCCAATTGCTCCCAGTATTATAATCGGTTGTATTACCTACCCAAGTATATGCTGCCATCTAATTAAGATTTTGTAATTTGTAAAGTAACGTCAATTCTTGTCATTGCACCCGAAACTGCATATAATTCGCATAGTATAACTTGACCTTTTGTAACGGATATTGTCAGCCCAGTTAGTTCGTTTTTTACATTTGGTGAGGTCAATGTTGGATTGTTGCCAGTAAATAGAGGTGTTGTTATTGCAGGATAAGAGGCATAAGGGTCTTTGTAATAACGAACATCACAACCACCTGCAACATCGGAAAATATTGTCCATCCAGTTATTGTACCATTGTAAGGCATAGTTAATACACCAACAACAAATGGCGAAAGCGTAGTTGATGTAGAAAGTGAACGAATTGATGAAACAATACCTCCAAAACCACCACCACCACCCGCAATGGCAACCTCAACAACACCCGCACTTGTTTGTGTTGCTAAAACACCAGCACCCGTGAAATTTATTGTGGTTGTATCTAAGTCAACATTGGTATTTTCATCTTTTATGATTAACGGAGTGCCACCACCCGCAATGGCAACCTCAACAACACCCGCACTTGTTTGTGTTGCTAAAACACCGCTACCCGTGAAATTGATGGTATTTGTATCTAAGTCAACATTGGTATTTTCATCTTTTATGATTAACGGAGTACCACCACCCGTTCCATTGAAAACATAAGCAAAATTGAATACAGCGGTTGCAAGATATAAATTAAAATTATAGTCAAACCCGCCATAAAATGAAACATTGAATGTCCAAGTGCTATTTATCAAATCTTGCGTAACACTATTTATTTCATATACCGCAGAATTTATAGAGTTACCATCTTTTGTGACTTGTAAATAACCTAAACTACCCGCATCACTTATGTCTTTTGCGCCATCTAACCAAGCACTTTGATTTTGACCACCATTGCCATTTATATTAAATTCAAAAAATGTTTGAAGGGATGCCAAATCAGTAGGATTTGAACAAGAGAAGCGTTCATTTACGGGAGGTGTCGAAAGCCCACTAAAAACCCAACTTACGTTATTTGCACCATTGCTACCATTTGCACCGACTCCACCATCCGATGCCGAAAGAGAATATGAAACCGAAACCGCACCACTTAATGCTCCATTGTCTGCAAGTAGTTCATTAGTTTTTATACTAAAATACGTTCCTTCATCAGTTACCTCTTGAATACGATAACTACCCATTTTATCTTGGTTTGCTATCGCTCTAATCTGCAAGAAATTGTTATTAGGATTTATTAAAAAATTTTGATAAAGAGCATTCCACCATTCGTAGCAATAAACTTGTGCTTGGTTGTAATAATTGAAATTAAATATCGTAGAATCATTATATTCAATACCATTTGCCGTAAATGAGTAGGCTTGTGGTACACCACCCGTATTGCTATCGTAATTATAGCGTTGTGAGTTTGCTGCATCAATACCCGCAGCACCTTCACGACTAATAGCAAGAATAACTGGGTGGTTATTTGCAAATTCATTTGTTGGCGCATTTCCACCCGATGCTACTAAACTAACGGGTACTGAAAACCAAGTAGTATTATCGGTAATTGGGTTAATTACTAACCACGTTTGATAATTAGCAGCAACATTTTTATCTTGAATAATAATAGTATCACCAATATTTAATAATGCTAAAAATATAGTAATATCAACATTATCATCCGTAATTGTACTAATTCCTAATTCGGTTGAACTAAGTTGAGTTGCATTATTCCAATTAACCTTTTGATTACTTGGTGCGCCACCTATGGTATTTGCATTTGCTTGATAAAAGAAAAATGAACTTGATACACCATCCGCACCCGCATCACCTTGAACGCCTTTAATATTTCCTACGGGTGAACCCCAAGTACCACCTACTTTTTGGTAAACATCTCCGTTTAAATTATTTAAGTAGTAGTCGCCATCTGCACCCGTTCCATTATCGGGTACTCCATTTCCATTAAACCAAGTAGAACCATCTACACCATTAAAAGCGTATGAGAAAGCAAAATTAGTATCTACAACTTGGTCAAAATCATAGTTAACGCCACCAAAATATGTAACATTGAATTGGTAGTATGTGCCAACTAATGTAATTGATGTTATTTCGAAAATTGCATATTGAGTTGGGTCTTCTTGATTGGTTACTTGAAAATAACCTATATTATTTGCATCCCTTAATGTTTTAGCAGCATCTAACCAACTATTTTGATTACCTACAAAATTATCAATATTTATATTAAAAAATGTTTGCGAATTTGCACTACTACCAAAATTGCTGACACCAAAATAATTAGCGGATGGCAATGGATTAACTTCGCCATTGAAAAGCCAATTAACGGAATTTGCACCATTTGTTCCATTATCACCCGTTGCTCCTTTAATGTTTGTTACATATACCCAAGCACCACTTTGTTGTTGGTATACATCTCCACTATCATTGTTCAAATAGTAATCTCCATCGGTTTGTAACGTACTTGGCGCACCGCTTCCATTATACCATACCGAACCCGCAATACCCGTACCTACAATTGTTAATTGGTAAATCCAAGTTGTGCCATCATATTGATACACATAACCATTCGTTGTATCTAAGAAAAAGTCAGTCGGTAAAAATGTTCCTATGGGTGGATAAACAACTCCCGAATACCAAACCGAACCATCCGTACCGCTCGTACCATTTGCTCCTTTAATATTTGTACCCGTATCTTGCCAACTACCCGATACAATTTCCCAAACCTCACCATCATCAGCATTGAGATAAAAGTCGCCATCGTTAGTTATTGTAGTCGGTACACCCGAACCCGTGAACCATTGAGAGCCGTTTGCTCCTTGTATATTTGTTGCTTGATTCCAAGAAACACCATCGTATTGATACACTATATTCGTGTCCGAGTCAAGGTATAAATCATTTATGTTGTATGTACCAACGGGCGGTGGAAAACCCGCATCAACATACCAAATCGAACCATTTGTTCCATCCGTTCCAAATATGTTTGTTTGTAGAATCCAATTAGTACCATCATATTGATAAACATCTCCCGTATCATTATCAAGAAAAAAATCCGTTGGTAAATATGAAGGAGAAGGTATAGGAACACCAACACCCGTGTACCAAACTGAACCATTAGTACCATTTGTACCATCAGCACCTTTGATGTTTGCGGTTGGAACGTAAGCACCACCTACTTTTATAAAAACTTGCCCATCTTCATTTTGTAGATAATAGTCGCCATTTTGCCCTAAGCCATTTGAAGGCACTCCATCGCCATTGCGCCAAACTGAACCATCTGTACCTGCTGGACCTTGTGACCCACCGCCACCACTACCACCGCCTTGAAAACCAAAACCTAATGTCGAAATGCTCATTTATAAAGTATTTTGTAATTATTTAAAAACCAACTATATTGATTGTACCCGATGTGCTAATTTCTAAGCCCCCAATAGAATTTACACTACCAGTAGATATTGTAACGGGTGTGTTTAATGCCAAATTCACATTTGTAGATGCAAGACCATTTGCAAATGTAGTACCCGAAATATATCCGTTACCCGAAACAAGAACAACTGAAATATTTCTCAAATTAAACGCTTCGGTTATAATGAGTGTATCGTTATTTAATGCGTATGTCCAAAAACCAGTTGCCATAATTTTTTATTTTTTACTTGAAGCAATAACACCCCAAATTATTAAACCTAATACTACTACACCGCCACCAATTAAACCAATTTTAGCACCAGTACTCATTGAACCCCAAAATGAAGGGTCTTTATCTAAATAACCTTCGTATCTTTTTTCAACCTCTTGACCTTTTTCAAGTGCCATTTTTTCTGCTGCTTCTACATTTTTTGTTGTAGCCAATGTTTCGTTATATGCTTTAGTTTCTGCTTCTGCAATTTTCGTTTCAACCATTTCATGGCTTTGTTCTATTTTATCAGCAGCTTTTTGCGTTTCTTGTTGAACGTATGCAGCTTTTTCGGGTGGCGCAAGATTTTTTTTATTTGCTTCGTCTAATGCCTTTTTTTCAGCAGCAGCAATTTTTTCAGCCTTTTTGATTTCTTTATTCGCTTGTCGTTTTGTGCGATTTTCATTTATTGTTTTACCCCATTTAGTTACAAGGTTTTTGATTTGTTTACCAATCCATTTACCTGCTTGTGCAACCTTTTTTGCGCCTTTCTTAATTCCTTGACCAATATTTGCAAAAAACTTTTTTCCCTTTCCATCAGCGTAAACATGGTTTTCACCATCGAAGCCCAAATATTCATAGTCGCCTAAGTCGTCAATGTTGAGATAGTTTCCATCGCCATCAAACGGCATAAAAATATCCTCATTCATATTGTCAACTACATTTTGAGTAGCGGAAGGTGATTCAAGTCGTATTATTCGTGGTTGTCCCATTTTATTTGTTTTAAATGTTTTTATCAATTTTTTTTTGTTTATTATTTTGCATATTCATCGTATAAACCTCTAAACATTTGTGCAATTACATTTGAGCCATTTGACCCTAATTCAGTTAATACAGATATAGAATAGAATTTATCACCATTCTTTATCCAACAGCAATCGTGATTAGATGATTCGTAAGTTCCAGTTTTGCCACCCATAAATACCTCTTTTGGCATACACTTACGACCTCTACCCGAATCTGTACTACAACTTGACGTTATCTTAAAAATATATTCAGCACCTTTAAAATTGTTTCTAACAACATCATTGAAAAATTTACACATATCCACCGCATTTGCGGTATTTCCACCCGTTCTTGCAGATTGCATTGTATAACCCATTTTCTTATCCCAGTTGTTTACTGCATCCTTACCCCCTGCCAAGTCTTGTATGGATGTCCACACTTCATTATCGCTTTTTACCAATAATTTAATAACCTTTTGCAAATCGCTATCTTTCAATACTCCATTGTTTTTATCAAAAGCAGCCGCCGATACACAAACTTTTGGCACGGAAGCCCCGTATACGTTTTTGGATGCGTTTTCGCTCTTAGCCAATAATTTATCGTTAGATATATCATAAATAGCCCAATAAACTTTTGGGTTATTTTTATTGCTTGTATATACGTCCTTAGAGAATGCGCCCCCTAATCCTTTATTTCTTTTCATGTCAATACCAACATCCTTTCCTAACTGCAAAAGATTTTTACCCCCTACTTTAAAAAATTCATTTTCTTGACTCCAAGTGTTTCCCGCTATTTTACGTTTTTTACGCAAAAACAAAACCACCCCGACAATAGCAAGTGCAACAACTCCACCCAAAAGATATTTGTAACCCTTGCTCATTACTTTATAGATTCGTCAATTTCTTTACCGATGGTTGCATAAATAGGTAGGTTGCCATGTGGGTCGTTTACGCTTCCGATTGCGTTTGTTAAAACCTTTACACCTGCATCAGAAAACATTTTATAATAACTATCTACTTTAGATAGTGTAACATTTTTATTACCACCCCAACCCCAACTGCCTTTAATTGCAAACAATTTAGCATTAGGAAATTTTGTTTTAATGGCACTAACAAGACCAGTAACATCGTCTTTTATATTAAAGCCACCATTAGTTCCAATATTGATAAAAATTGAGTTTACATCGCTTGAAATAGGGTATTCATTCACCGCAGATTTGAGCCAATTAAGATTTTGACCACCTTCCCATAGACTTTGCTTACCCGATTTTTCAGATATTCTCATTGCCTTATTAGAGTTCTTATCTAAAAAAGGTGTTTGAGAATCTCCTATGATGTAGTTTTTCATTTTGTCAACATTTTTTTCCGAGCCACTATTCATCTTTTTTAACTTATAAATCAAAAATCCTATTCCCAAAACGGAAATACCAACAACTGCATACGTAGTTAATTTTAGATTTTTGCTCATTATTTTTTAGAAAGTGCGTTCCAATTATCTTTGTACTTAGCCCAAGCCTTTGCGGTATTGTTACCCCAAATTCCATCAGCACCCGTGCTACCAAGTATTCCTTTATCTGATGGATACGTAGTTAATACCCAATTTTGAAACATCCGTAAAGACATCATATCGGGAAATGGATTAGCAGTTTGGTCAACATATAATGTTTGTGCCGTAGTTGGTTTACCCGAAGCGGTTGCAATTGGTTTATATTTATCGGCATTTAGTTTAGCAATTTCTTCATTTGCTTTTTCTTCACGCTTTTTTTTCACGCTTTTCATAATGAAATAAGCACCCACACCAACTACTGCAATGCCACCTAATATTAACGCTATTTTAGTTCCCGTATTCATATTTTAGTTTATTATCTTGGTGGATATGGTGTCGGTGTATTAGAAGCAGCAGGTTTTAAACTAAGCAAATAAGCAGTGCCATATTTAATTAAAGCACTTGCCGATTTCACCCCCCATTCTCCATCGGGTGTACCAATTGCAGTATCATTTAAGGTATAGTAAACGTAAGTTTGCGCTGCCTTTAACTGCTCTTTAGTTTCAAATGGGTTTGGAACTACCTTTCCGCTTTGCGTTGAATATATTTTTCCACCGAATTTGAATGCAAGAGCATTATTCTTTATTGCAGTCGCCCTCGCACTCTCATAAGTATCTACTATACTTCCCGAATTGCCACTTGACGTAGGTGCAGAACTTGAAGATTCAGCAAGTTTCTTTGCTTCCTCCTCCGCTTTCTTTTTATCACGTTTTGCTTTCACAAATTTATACGCAAAATATCCACCTACGCCAAGTAGTGCAGCGATAGACACCCAAATAACAATTCTTTTTTTTCCTTTAGTGTCCATATCCGTTCAGTATTATTTCTTTATTGCAGCCGTGTTAGATGCAGTAGCACCTTTTTTCGCTATCATCATTGATTGTGCGTATGCACCTGCATAACCACCTACAATTGCACCTAATATAGTTACCCACATTTTTTTGTTGGTTGTGTATTTTCCGATACCCCAGTATGTAAGTCCTGCTCCTGCTACAAATCCAATTGGATTTGATTTTGCTGTTGAAATTGCTTTGTTAAACATCGTTTCAGTTTTTAGATTGTTTGTAAATAACTAATTACTTGCGTTCAATAGTAATAGTTGAACCCATTGCATAATTGAATGCAGCAATACCAACAAGAATAGTTACTAAAGGCATTGCAGCCGTTTGTAAACTTAATGGTTTAGCTTTCATTAATGACATTGCAGCATTTAATACTAAAATTGCCGAACCACCGATGGTTACAACTTTCATTGCTTTTTGAACATTTGCGTTTTTCATGATAATTGATTTTTAATTGTTTGTTTGTTTGTTTGGTTGTTTATTAGTATGATGCGCCTTGCACCAGTATTTTACACGATTTTTACGTCTGATTTTTTTAACAAAATTTCTTGACCTTTTGAATTTTTCGCTAACCAAAAGTCTTTATCATCTTTATATGAACTGACTAATAATCCACCAAATTCTCCTGCTTTTTTGGGATATGCTTGTGCTTTAGTTCCTATTGTATATACAAAGCCATCTACAATAAAATCTAACCCCTTTCCTTTAGACCCATCTGATTTTTTGTAAATAAGGAAATAATATAATCCTCCCACTAATGCCAGTGCGGAAATTGAAAATATGATTGCTTTGCCGTTTCCTTTTTTCATCACAATAATTTAAAATGTTGTTATTCCAATTGATTTAAGATATTTTGAAAGGATTTCAATAGAATCTCCATAACTACCCGATGGTACTTGCCATCCACCTAAAATTGTTTTTGGAAATGGTGTTACCAAAGCGTATGTATCAAGTTGGTCTTTTAATAAACCTACAAGGCTATAACGAGTTTTTGCAAATCCCCAACTTCCGCAATCTGCTACGTCTTTTTGACCAAATATCTTAATTAGATAATACCAATCAATAGGTTTTTTAACAACTTTTATTACCTCTTCTATTGCAGCCGTTTCGCTACCCAATGTTTCGCATCCATCTAATAACTTTAAAATGGTTTCTGATGCAGCAGCATAATCAGATGGTTTAAATGATATTCTCTGACCACTTTTATATAAATCATCATAATCTTTACCTGCTAATTTTTCAGTTTCTCTTGCCGTGTCGTCTTGACCCTTATCGCCTATGCCCTTTAATTTCTTATAAAGAGTATAGCCAATTACGGCAACACCGCCAACAACCGCTATGGCAATTACACCTTTAGCCCACGCAGGTAATCCTTGAAATATTTCTCCTTTTGCCATGTTTATAATTTTAATAAGTTTTGGGGTCAATAAACACTACTAATCCCGATAAGTCGATTATCATACCGCCTAATTGACTTGGTTTACTACCATCCATATCAAACGGAAACACATAAGGCTTAACTCCTAATGATGTATAGTTTGCATTATAGGGTGTTATACCTGTTTGCATTGGTGCATTTAAAGATGGACTTAGCAAAAGAACAAATGAGCTTCCTACATAAAGGTTGGGGTCGCTAATAAAATATGTTCCTGCACCACCACCTACTCCAGTCAATTGATACCTAATAATTGTATTTGGAGCAAATCCTGATGTTAATATTGTTTGCCCTGCTTGAATGTAAGTACCCGAAGGAACAGAGGTTATAGTTAAAATATTAAGATTTGCGCCCGAAAATGTTGCTTCACCTCCCAAATATTTATCTACCGAACCAACTTGTGCATTTTCTCCCGTTAATACATCCCTTGCTATATAGTTAGGCACAACATCCCCTTGTACTATATTTGGTGTGAGCATTCTATATGTAGATGAACCAATCAAACCACTATTTAATGTAGTTGATATTCCATTTTCAATATCAAATATTGTGGCAGTCCTTAATTGACCTGCCGTTGTTATAAATGTATTTAATACAGCAGTTACACTAACTTCGTGTCTATATGCGCTAATTGGAAATCCAATGTCGCAAAAAAACCTTCTATATTGCGGTTTCCAACCCGTATAATATGATGAATCAATTACCTCAAAGGCAGATGGGTCAAAAACTGATGTCGGCAATACAGAACTATCTTGATTGAATTTTATCACCCCAGTTGAATCTACTATACAACCACCTGCATCAACACCCGTGTAAGTGGTAGCGTTTTCAACTTTTTCATAAAAAAATGTTGTTGCAGCATCATAGGGTTGGTACAAATTTGCAGGGTTTGATGGGTCGCCCATTGGAACAACAGCACTACCCTTAAAATAAATTGCGTTACCATAACGTCTGCATTTTGGTCTTAACGTAGCATCCATCCAAGCAAAACCTAATAAGTCAACCCACCCCGAATCAAACATTTTAACATTTGCTACGTTTACAGAAGGACTTGTTATTTTAAAAGATGCACTATTAAATGATATTGTTCCTGCTTTTGCTATTTGTGTTGCAGGGTCTAACCCAACTTGAATTGTTGTTTTATCATCAAAACGTGTCCAGTCTGTCGATGTTAAAAATCCTTTTGTAGTTCCACTTGCTGCTTGACCATTGGTGTAATCAATGCTTATTAATCCACTTGTTGCATCAAAGTCGTTTGCGGTAAAAGTAGCTGCGCCTTTTGTAATACCATCGGCTGCTGCATCGGAGATTCCAATAGAACCACTTGTTGTAATTGTGCCACCCGTTAATGGAGATGATGCAGTAATGCTTGTAACACTACCACCACCGCCACCCGAAGGCAATGGAGATACTTGCCCAAAAAATGCAGTATTAGATGCTATCGTAATTGTTACACCACCACCATTTGTATTGATTGTAAGTGTTGGTAAATTGTTTATACTATATCCGCTTGGTGCTGAAATTACAATGTTATGAGTACCTGCATTGTTATTGTTATCCAACACAAACAACTTCCACGTAGTTTGCCAATTGTTAGCAGGTATCTCCTGCAATGTCATTGTAACTGGCGCAGTTGATGTATCACATAGAATGATGCCATCATTTGGATATAGTAAAACAGCCCCCGAAACTATGCGAGAAATATTAGGATATGGAGTAGAGTTTAACATTTTTATAGGATAGATTTAGATGCTTTCGCTTCCTCGAAAAAAAACTTTTTCAAAGAAACTTGTGTGTACCAAAATGTCATTGTTACGCTCATTCCTGCAAGTATGGTGTATCTTATAATATCCATACCATCGGGAATAAAAGGTCTGTTTATAGCCCTTTGAACATTAAAATAGATAATGTCGTTGGCTACCTGCATATTATCTACCTGCAAGTCAATATTTACTGGGAATACCCTTTGATACCCCTCAATATTTTTGTTAGTAACAAATATTGCTTGATTATTTTGATTAGCCACTTGACTACCCGATGTAACCATTTGCACATTAACAACCATCACGGGGTTTGCAAGTATATTAAACAGCACATCGCTATATGTTGTTGTACCACCTGCTACTTCTACTCTGCTATTTAAGTTTTGCGATGTAGAATATAAATAGTCTAAAGGCATTGATGGATTAAACAATTCCAAAACGAAATCAGTAGGGTCGGTATTATTTATATTTAATACTAAAGCCTTTAACTTTTTTCCTTTATAGTATTGAATACCTTTAATACTTTCGTCTTGTGATTTTTGACTAAGAATAAACTTTGATGCACCCTCAATAATAACCTTTTTGTCATTAGGCACAATTACATTAGCAATCTTTTTACGACCATCGCTTTTTAGATTGTACTTGCCTTTTTTAACTGGAATGATATTATTTAATGGTTTTTTTACACCGCCCCTTGTTGGTCTTGCGCTTGATTGAAATGAAGGAGAACTTGAACGTGGTTTAGATGGGCTGCTTACTAATGGTCTTGATTGCCTTCCTTGATATTTGCCTTTTTCAGTTCTATTAATACCCCTTGACTTTGATTGCGTTAATGGTGTTCTAATTATACTTGGCTTTGATTCAATTCTACGATTTACCTTTCCGAAAGACTGCTTAAAATTTTTACCACGAATCTCTGAAAAGTCCATGTTAAAAACCGAATCATCAAAACTGGACATTTCTGAATTTTCTTCTGAAATATCAGTACCGCATTTATGACACACGTAAGCATCATTGGACGAACTATCAGCTAAATCCCATGAGTGATTGCAGTTAGAACATTCAACTATACCTTCATCCCCATCAATGTTTGAATTATCGGAATCGTAATCTTCCTCATTCAAACCATCTAATGGCGAAAAGTATTCTTCGTTATCGTCAATTTCGCTATCAAACATATCCTTTAATTTCTATATGCAAATTCTTCGTTTTCAAACTTATTAATGTAGTCGCAAATTTTCCGCATTCTGTCAATGTTACTTTGAGTTTGCGCCTTTAAAAATACATTAGCATAAACACATATTGCATCAATCTTAGAAAACCCTAAGCCCAAATAAATATATAAAGCATTTATATCAGCACCCACCTCATCACTAATTTTTAACCCAATCTTTGGGTTTTTATATTTGTGAGAAAATTCATGTAATAATATCATCATACGCATTGGTATAGTGTACTTATCGTAACGAGATTTTGAAATCTCTATAATACCGCTTTGATGTCCAATCCTTGCAGGTGTTCCAATTACTTTCTTTGTCTGAAAATCTCTTATTTCATCAAAGTATTTAATATGAAACTTTCCATTATCATTTGTATATAGCCTTCCGCTTGGTGTAGCTTTTTCAAATCCGCAAACTTGGGAAAAATTAAGTGCTAAGTTCAAAAACTGGGTAGTGTCCGAATCAAGCCAAACATTATAATCACGCAACTTTGTTTCGATAAGCGTAACTTGAAAATCAGAATCTTTTGGATTATCAGAATTTAGCGCACCAATAAATAATGTCTTTGGAGAAACTGGGAAACTGAAATAAATGCTTCGTTTACCCTCAACTAATATTTCTCTATCAACATACTTGCTGTTTGGTTTACCAAAATCTTCTGCCCATACACGAATCTTCTTACTTGTAGGGCAAGTGATATTCACTATTATACTGAATTTTCTATTTCCGCTATCGTATTGCTGCTTGAACATATTACTTATTTCTTTTTTTGTAAAAGTAAGCTGCTACCCCTAACAATAAAACACCGCCAACAATTAAAGCTATTTTTTTGTTGTTATTCGTAGGAGGTGTAATTGGAGATGGATTTGGGGGAAGGATTGGTTGAATTGAATTTGGCTTTCCTTGTAATGGATTTGTTCTATTAGGTGGAACGCTTCTCGGTGGTCTGCCACTTGGTTCGCCCATTGGAATCGGTCTGCTTTTATCAACATTAGGGTCTGCCATTCGTGGTTGCGATTGCAAAGATTGAGATTGCCTTTTTTCTCTATCTTGCCTTTCTGCTCTACGTCTTTGCAAATATCTTGCACCTGCAACAACTGGAATTACACCAATAGCACGATTAAATCCAGTTCTTTTGCGACCACTTGCACGACCACCCTCTCTACCACGACTGCTTTTCCGAAGACCAAATGCGTTTTCGTAATCGCCATCTTCGATGCCCGAATCATAGACAATTTGATTGTTAGTAATTACGTTCATAACCAATGAATTATTTTTTACGTAATAGGAAATAAGCAGCTACCCCTAAAATAGCAACACCGCCCACTACAAGACCGATTTTCATTCCTTTGCTCATTCCTTCGGGTTCTGTACTTGGTAAAATAGGCATATCGGTTGAAACGGCTGCTGCATCGCCACCGCCAAGTTTACCCAATAACCCTTTTCCTAAATCGGATTGAGCGAATTTACCAACCTTTGCACCAAATGTGTTACCCGTTCTTTGACGTTCTGCCCTACGCTTTCTACGTCTTTCTCGTCCAGCAGGGGAAGATAAGAAATCGCCAAATGCTCCCGAATAAGTTCCTCTGTACTCATCTTTCGATTGAGCATTCGATGTTGTATAAACAATAGGATAGCTTGTTTCTACGTCCATCGTACCACCTGCGCTAATTGAACCACCATCAGCAGCCGAATAGGTACTGCGATAGTATGACTTGCTTTGAGCATTAGAACTGGATATTTTAATTGGATATTTTGTAATTACCTCCATGATTTTTTAATTTTATTCGTCAGTTTTTGTGAGTTTTATTTTTGGCTTTTGGGTGTTTTTGCGATACATAAAGTAATAACCTACAATCGCACCGCCAATAGCACCATATAATTTATATTTCTTATCGGATTCGCCTAACCAACCTTGTTTTTCAGCAAGGAAAACACCGCCCACACCTAATAATGCACCAACAATCATCGCATCAATATATCTAACTTTCGGGTTTGAGTTATTTTTTGATAGCCCTATTGTTTTGTCAATAACTTTTGTGGGAGTTGGATTTTGTAAGCCATTTGCATTACTACTAATCTCTTTGGTAACAAGTTCCTTTACAACGTCTAATCCAATAACACATACACCATTGACCAACAAAAATGCAGGTTTGTTATTTGCGTGTTTCAATTCACCTTTTACTATTTGACCCTTACGGAATAATTTAAGACAAACCTTTTGTGGGTTGTGTGGAAGCCCAGTAGCGACAATATATGGCGACTTGACATCATGTGTTATTAAATAACTTTTTAAAGCCATTATTTTTTAAGATTTACTTTTTGCTTTTGCGCTTCCTTAGAACTACGATAAACGTAAGCCCCAAATCCTACTAAAGCCAAAATGATTAATATATCTTTCATTTTCTTGATTTTACAACGACAATTGCTATAATTCCTAATAGCAAAACCGCACCACCACCTATTAACAGAGCATTGCGAGTTTTCGTCTTTTTCTTAGCTTCGGCTTCTTTCATCATTTGCGCTTGTCGAAGCATCTGTTGTTTCGCTGCTGCACCTCCATCGTTGCCTTTGCCACCACCTCTTTTATTCATAAGTGCCTTCGCTCCCTTTAAAAGCAATCCCAAAACAAGATTTGAGTGTTCTTCGGGTGGTTGTTCGTCATTAAAGTAAGAGTTCATTACAACATAACCACTTTTTACACCGCCATCGCTTATTTCGTCTTCGCCATCAAAACCCATTTGCTTATTATGAATGTTTGTAAGCAATGAAGCACCTAACAACAATTTCTTATTGTTAGGCGCATTGTTTATAAACAAATTTATGAGTTCTGCATCGCTCATGCTTTTATCTGCATAAACTTCCGATTCATTAAGCATATCTACAAAATCCCCTTTGCTACGAACAAGAATGTTTGCCAATTCGGTCATTAAACATTTGTTTGCACTTTCAAAGTCGCAGTTTTCTACGCTTGAATTAAAGTTGCTATGGAAATCGTAGTTCATCGTTCAAATATGGATTAAATTACTTTGTATTTTTTCAATAAAAACATAGCAATACCACCAACTACAAGACCTATCGCAATTGCTTTGAATGGAATTTTTGATGTAATTGCTCCATCAACACCTAATTTAATTTCGGTTGCATTTGCATCATAATCTCCTGCATCGTCAAGACCAATAATACCCGTTGCATTTGAACCAAGTTCTTTTGCAGGTACAACAATTCTATTATCTCCAATTTCGGGATTTAGACTTGACATAACTGGAGTTAGTCCATTTTTCTTACGCATAGAATTACGCTCCTTACGTGCTTTCATTTTAGCAACTATCATTTCTTTGGTTCGCTTACGCTTATCTTGGTTATTTAAGCCTTTACGTTTGCGGAAACGCATTTTTCCACTTGCATCAGATTCAAATTCACCATCAAAATTGCAATAACCATCCAACGTAGATTTAAGTTCTGCAACTCGGTTTTCGCATTGGCAAATAGCATCCGTAACTTTTGGACTATTACCTTTATCTTTTAAACGAGAAGCCATTTCAAGATTCCATTCGATACGTTTTGCAGCATCCATTACGTTTTGATTCACTTGTGGTGAATAAGGAGCATCAATCATTTCGTCTGCACTATCAAAATCATAAGATTCGCCATCAAATCCATCGGATTCATCGTAACCGCCCTCTTCTGCATATCCACCTTCATCGTAACCACCCTCTTCTGCATATCCACCCTCTTCTGCATATCCACCCTCTTCTTGTGGCGCATAGTCATATCCACCTCCTTGTTGAGCATAACCGCTACCGCCTTGTGGTGCTGCATATCCACCATCATCATATCCACCGCCTTGTGGTGCGTAACCGCCACCGCCTTGTGGTGCTTCTTCGGGTGCGTAACCGCCACCGCCACCGCCTTGTGGTGCTTCTTCGGGTGCGTAACCGCCACCGCCACCGCCTTGTGGTGCTTCTTCGGGTGCTTCTTCGGGGTTAAATTCCCGTTCTTGTTCTAAATCTGCACGTTCACGACCACGTTTGCCTTCGCTTTTCATGTTTCGTCTGTTTTCACGATTTTCGGCTCTCATACTTCTACGTTCCGTTCTCGCTTCAACACGACTGCGTTTTTTGTCTAATCGACCTTCTTGACGAGCCTTACGTCTTGTTTTGCGATTTGTAATTCGCTCCATCTTACGTTTTTGTCGTCTTGCACGACCACGACCTCTTGCTTCGCTAAATTCACCAAATGCTTCCTCAAATGAGGTTGCTGTCATTGGTGTTGCATTTCCTAATGTGATAATTCTTGCTCTTTCCATTGCTATTTTATTTGCTTGGTTTGTTTGTAGTAGATTTGTTTTTAGTGATTAAGTAAAAAATGCTATAAGCACCTACCGAGCCAACAGCAATGTATTTTATCAATGTATTTGTATCAACTTTTTTCTGCTTACCATATAGATAACCTGCAATACCGCCTACCAATACTACTAATAAAGATTGGTTTGTTGGTTTCAATGGTGCAGCTTGTAAATTATCAGCATTAGATATTATCTCTGATGGTGCGCTTTCTGTTTTCACGCAGTTTGCGTACAATATTTTTCCATTATTAGCAAAGAACAAACGATATTCAAATGGCTTTCCTTTACGTAGCCCATTTACATTTCTAAATTCACCAGTTAAAATACTACCTACTTTTGCGCTTTCGCTTGAATCGGTGAAATTCTTATGCTCTTTATTAGGAATAAGAAAATTGGTGTCTTGAATTAATATTGCTTGTATCATACTAATATGTTTATTTGTTTTTTAAAAGATATGCCATAAATCCTACTACGGCTACCAATCCAATTATAGGAATGATTGATTGATAAGGATGCTCTTTGTCATATTCTGCTGAACGAATTGCAATAGGGCGACTATCTTGCATATTTGCAGGAGTAGTATTTTTTGTCAAATCGTCAAAATTGCTCACGGGAATACATTTGCCGTGTACTGGGCAATTAGGATTTTGGCAATCGCCTTCTGCATTTGATTTCTTTTGTTGTTGTTCTGCTTCTGTTGACTTTTCAACCTCTTCGACCTTAGTTCTTTTTAGAATCCAGTCTTTGTGTGGGTGAATAGCAGCAAGTTCTTTTTCAAAACCTAACTTATCGTCTGTTGCAAAATATAGTTGAGCCAATTTCACCTCTAAATCAGCACAATCTTTTGCATCGGGCTTATTATATTTTTTCAATAACCTTCTTGATTCTACTGCCGATTCATTAGCAAGTAAAGTCATTAAAGTAATTTCTTGTTTAGCAGGTTTGCGCTTCATCTATTTATTTATAAAATAAAAAAGGGCAAGGCAATTAGAAAAAGCCTTGCCCCTATGTTATTGTGCAAAAAATATTAACCTTTTGTAATTCCTCTTACGTCTTGCGTAGTTTGGATGATTACTGGAGCAACATTCTTTCCGCTTAAACGTGGCGCACGGGCATTGTTCAAATAGCTTCCACCATTCAATTCAGCCTTACCGCTTAGGATAGCAACTGGGAACATTGAAATTACCAATGTTGCACTTCCTTGTAATGTGAAAGTAACAAAAGTGTTCGCATCAATAGTTACCACTTTGGTTACATCAATAATATCACTTTGTTGCTGATACGCATCACGCATAATCGACAAGTTCAACGGAGTTGTCATAGTCTTACCATTTGCGTCAACGTGGTTGATGTTCATAGTAACTTGCAACTGGGCTGATGTTGTTGATTGAAAACGCCATTTACCAATTTTAAAGTTCTTGTTGTTCGATTGTGCAATCAAACGACCATAAGTACCACCTTGTAAGTTGGTAATTACAACCGATACTGGGTTACCGAAACCACCATTAGTAGTTCCCGTACCGAAATAGTCGTTGTAACCGAAGATATAGGCAGTTGTTGCTGTTGTTGTTGTGTTTTGGTACTGGATTACATACGGGTCAGAAACCATTGTTGATTGTGGTGAACCTCCTGCATAAAGCATTTGGTCGCCATCAAAACCATCATAATCGCCATCGTCAAAGTAGTTCATATCACCTTCGTAATCATCGAATCCACTCATACGCTCTGTTCCGTTGATATAACCATGTAGTTCTTTTTCTACGTTGTTCATCTTTTGAAGAGTTGTGTTGCCTTTGCATTGTTGCATTGGTCAACGAGTTAGTTATTTAGTAAATTATCCGTAGTTTTTAAGGATGAGTCCTTTCAATTGCAAATTCTACTTTTGCCACTAAAAAACCATAAAGGCGATAGTGTTTCAAATTAGCAATTACGAGTTAAAACAATACCTCGCAATTATTTCGTAGCTGATGCTTTTACAAGCATCGGAGCAACGAAAACTTGGTGAACGGCTAATCCTACCATAACGGCAATAAGCGTAAGTCCTACACATTTTAAGTCTGCTTTTGTAAACATCTTATTTAAATTTTAAAATTTCGGAAACAAATATATATAGCTTACTTAATAAATATTAATAATTAAATTGTTCATTAATTGAAAAAAGGCATAAGACAAGCGTTAATGCTACCTTATACCCGAACAAGATTGAACAAAATAAATATTTTACATCATGTCTTTAATAAATTGTGGCAACATATTGACTGGCTTATATCCATTTTTGCTATACTCCAATATCCTTTTTCTATATTCGGGATGCTCCTTCGTTTCTTTTTTAGGGTGAAATACGTTGTTGGGAAGCAGCAAAAATTCATTTATACTCCATTCGCCCATCCACACGATGCTTTTTAATTCCAATGGAGCAGCGCATTTAAAACCACTTTGCATTGCAATCGTGTTAAACATAGCTTCAATATGAAATAGGCAGTTGTGTTTTTGCTTATATTCTTTTACCTTATCTAATAGTCTTTTGGAAATTCCCATAGCGCAGACCATAGAATAATGATAAGGTGGCTTAATCCTGCTCATTATAGATTTCCAATGCCAGTCCATTACATTATCGGTTTTTGCAAAGTTGTTAGGTGTAACAAGGTCGTATGAAGAATAATTATCGTGTAATTTGGCTATGGTGTTTACAAATGGAATGAAAACATCATCTTCAAATACCCATAAATAATCATAGGATTGCAATACCTCGCAAAAAATAAATAAAAACTTATCCCAAGCTATTACGTCCTTATCAATATGAGTTTGCCCCTTTGCAATATTGCTACCTACATACCCGTAATTTTTACACTCTTTATCTTCTACTGCATAGGCAACGTGTTTGCTGCTTACATAGGGCAACTTATATTCACAATCGTCAACCACTACAAATACGTCAAATTTGCTCTTATCGTAAACTTCGTCTGCAAACTTTAATGTTTCTATGCTTGGCTTTGTTGAAAGAAATACTACGGCTGTTTTCATTTTAAGTAAAGTCTAATCCGTAAAAGCCCCACATTCTATTTTCGTGTCTGCATACAATACTTGTATCTAAATGAATTGGTATATTCAGCATATCGCAATCTTCACTAAAATAGGTATCGGGATGAAAATTCTGATTTGGAACATATCTAAATGGTACTCTCTCCATTGCTTTTCTTGATATAAGCATACACCCAAGTCCAATTTGAGCAACTCGGTGAACATCTCCATCAAACAAACGAATTTCACCACCATTGCTATATAAATACATAGACGTAATATTATTTTCAGAAAGTTCAAGCCTTTCCATAACCATCGAAAATCTATGCTTTCCCTCGCCAGTAAAATACAAACCCCCTACAACATTCTTTTGACGAAACATCAAACTTTCAATTACGTCTTTTGGAGGAAACACATCGCTTTCTAAATGAAACAAATAGTCATATCCATTATTAAGGGCATAAGACCTGCAATCATTGTGAGAAAAACTCATTTTAGCGATTATTGAATCAGTTTTTAGATTGTGTTTAACCAAAGTGTTTTCAGCAAGAAATTTACCATCCACATTTCCATATTCAGATTTGACATACTCATTTAGGTAGTTTGCATTTTTACCTCCATCATCAGTATTATCATATAGCCGAACATCGTAATTCAAATATGTAAAGTTCATTACGTTGTCTATCCATTCCTCAAAACAATAGTTTTTAGCAGCAGCAGTTGGACAAGCAACAAGTACCTTTTTTAAGTCGCTCATTGAATGTATTCTTTAACTTTTTTATAAAAAAATAGTTTTGCTTCTTTGTCTGTTTCTATTAACTTTTTGTTGGCATTATTCAGAAACGTCTTCAATTTTGGCAATTTACCTGCTCTTAAAAAAGCATTCTCCATTAACTTATCATATTTACGCTCCATATCAGCATATTCCAGTTCAAAGTGTTGAGCAAATTTTTCAAAATATTCTGTTTTCTCCTTTAGAACCTTTTTTAAAGTTAGAATTTCAGATTCAGTTTTAATAATGCTTATTTCTGCTTCGTTTGTATGGTAATTAGGAGATTCGCAATTCGCAATTTCAGAATTAAGGTACTCTAATCTTTTTTCAAGTAGTGCAAGTAACTTATTTTGTGTTGCAAGTGTTTCTTTAAGTGTATCAATATATGGTGCTTCCATTAGTCTAAAATTTCAAGTGGTGGATATGATTTAATTTCTTCAAACTCTACTTCATCATCAAGTTGCTTGGTTTTTTTCTTCATTACAATACCTTCTTTTCTCATCAAACCTAAACTGCGGTCAAACATATTAACCCCAATCATCAAGTTGTTAATGTAGTTGTCGGATATTTTATAATCTTCGGGAGCGAAAACATAAAAAACACAATTTGACTTATTAATAAGCCAGTCTTTTTTTCCTTCCGTATTCAATTCTCCATTATCCATATACCACAAAACCCGTACTTTGGATTCGTTTGTTTTTGATTTGTCAATCAGTTTTTGCATCTTGTCAAGCATTCTCTTAATCTTTGGCTTATTGGATTCTTCTCCAAATACAAGTACCTCGCACAATATACGGGGTGCTTTCATTTCCGCAGGTTCGTTTTCCATACTAATTATTTAAGGTGTTTATTTTTATCAGTTTATTTATTTTCGTTTTGATTTCAGATAGCCCATCTTTTGTTTTGTGAGCAACCAAAAATTGATTTTCTAAAAATGTATTAATGCAAAATGCGTTTTTAACATAGTAATTGTTATAGCCGTATGGCATGAAGCGGAAACTAAAATCACTCATTTCGTATCCTAAGTTTTCTAAGTTTTCATCGAACACACCAACCTCACCTATTTTAGACCTCTCAAAAAATACTGGTGTATCAATAAAATTGATGTCTTTAATATAAATAGTACGCAACTCGTCCTCGTCTTTTAACGCATTGTGGAAAAGCATACTTGTCAATTTTACTTCATCCTTTTGGGATTTTATTCCAATACACCCCGAATTTTGAATGTTTTTATAGTGATACAATAGTTCGGTTTCCCAATCGCAATTCACTATATTATTTATGCTTAGAATAGCAATGTATTTTTCTTTAACATCGGAAAGCATGATGTTGTATATCGTTGCTAACTTTACGTTTTCTGTAAAGTGTTTGAAATGCGCCTTTTTGCCAATGCAGATTTTTTCAAGGTATGTTATAAAGTCCTCGTTTTGGCTTTGGTAGTCGTAAATGTATAGAGTGCAATTACCTCCAGTATTTTTTATTAAATTATCAATAAAAAACTTGGTTTCCCATTCATTGTTATTGGTTACAATGCAAACCGCTATTGAATCAATTTCCTGCTCCGTTTGTGTCGCCATTCATACTTAATTTTGTTTTGTAATCAATCAAAGAGTTATATAATTTATCGTATTCAATATAAAGATAAGCTAACGAATAGGTAAGTGTTTCGACCTCTTTGATTATTAATAATTTCTGCAACCTCAATTCATTTATATCGTTTTCGTCTAAACCAACAGACTTGCTATTTAGATAGTACAATTTAACAAGATAGCATTCTTTCAAATTTTCTTGCAACCTTATATCGTCCAAAAAATTCTTTAACTCTATTTCCATTTTTGAATAAAATAGTTTATAGAATATGGCAATGTCATTGGAGAATAAAAAACGAATGCCAGTATAAAACAACAACCATAAAATAATCCATCGTTAAAAGATTCCTTTATATCGTTATACAATAAATCAGCATCATCCCTTAACAATATCAAAGAAACTGCAAATATAGATAAGCCAATATACCATGAAATAATAAACATCATATCTATCACCTTTTTACTTGTTGTTATTTCCATAATACATATCAAAATACTGCATAGATAATTTTTCTTTTGCTGCATCCAAATCTTTACTTTGCATCATATCTGCGTGTTCTTTAATGTATTTTTTATTAGAACTTAAATACATAGAACAAGCTGCTTTAAACTCATTTTTAGTAAACGCTCCTTCAATCTTATTAGCAAAATTGTGTATATATACATAAAACCGCTTATCGCCATTAAAATATCTATTGTTAACGATTATTTGCGCTATCTTATACATTGTTGGGTTCGGTAGTTTGCCCTTAATGTCGGTTATATTATCTGCTTGATAGTGCATCCTTATCCAACGTGCGTTTTGCCAAATACGTGGCTCTACTGGTCTTGCTGATTGGTAACTTATTAGAACGTCAACTGCTCTATGTCTAAGGTTTACAAGTCCACCCACAATGTCCTTCATGTGTGTCATGTTTAGAATGTAGGTGTTAATATCTTCCAATACGAACATACCATTTCTATATTGAGCAATGATAAATTCTGCAATTGCAATTTTCTCGTCAATAGAAATATTCTTAGCATCTATTCTCCTACATTCCGCACCTTCGCTTCTACACCATGCAGGAATATCTTTGACAGCTATTGTTTTCGGGTCAACACCATCAATATCGTTTTTCTTAAACTGCTCTTTGGTATATTCCCCGTTTGTGTCCATGATAAGACATTTGCGACCACGTACCTTATTATAGAATTTGTCTTTGACATACTCCTTAATAATGTGCATATTGAGATAGGTTTTACCGACACCTTGAATGCCAGTAATTGCCATCATGCCCGATTCACGTTCCTTTTTATTTTCGGCTTCTTTCATTATTCAATTGTTTCTTCGACTTGCTCTAATTGAGTTTCACTAAACGAATCCGCTAATGTATCAATTTCATCAAAGTTAGTTTGATTTGCAACAACTTCTTCATCTTCTACTGCTTGTGTTTGCGGTGCTTCTTGTTGGGGCTGCTGCATTGGTTGTTCGTTATACACCTCTCTTGGAGCATTAGGGTCGCTCATGGTCTTTAGTTGCGTTAATAGACTATTGGTTTGTGTTTTTAGTGCGAACAAACTAAGTCCTTTGCCACCTAAAATAGTTCCTGCTATCAATAGCAATTCTTGTGTTGGTGTTGGTGCAATACCTTTTTCCAACATCACCTCTGTTAGCGCATCAGTCAAATCTGCCTTTTCTGTTTCTGAAATTACCGCAAGTTGTTCCGCAGTATGGCATTGATTAGCAAAAAACTCCTTAATACTAACTTGTTGACCATCTTCCAATGTAACCAACAAACCTAAATCTATTTCACCATTTAGTTCGTATTCAGCAAGTTTACTTTCATTAATATCTTTGTTTGCATACCATACAAAGCCCTTCTCTGATAGGACACACACCGCTTCAACGATATACTTAGCAAACTTTTTAGAACTACGTCTTTTTTTGCCGTTGCTCATTTCGTCAAACGAAGGATTGACTGGCTCTACGGGTTGACGTTTTTCTGCTTTGGGCTGTGATTTCTTTGCAGGTTCGCTTTTTTCTTCTACTCCATCTTCATCGTATGTTGGAATCTCAAATGCTTCCTTAAAAGACGTTGGTTCGTCAAAAGTAGTTTTTTCACCTTCGCTGCTTGTACGTCCTCGCCCAAGAGCATCTTTACCCATTACATATTCACGTACAATTGGATTCTCCCTATTGAACGGGTCAACAAATCTATTGTCATCATCATCCATAGTTGATAATCCTTTGCTATCTGTTAGATTATCTTCAAATTCTACGTCTTCTATATCCTCTGATTTTTTCTTTGCCATTTGTGGTTGTTCTAATTTAGTTTCTATTATTGGTTCTTTGGTTTGCTTTATTTCGGTAAATTCTACATCGTTTTCGCTGTACTTATCAAACATGGTTTGCAGTTCCTTTTGATTAGTAGCAGGAATAATTTTAGACTTGAACGCAGGGTCTTCCGCAATCTTTTTGGCAAATACCTCGTCAAGATGCTTTAGCATTTTTTTCTCCTTGTAATTTCTTGACCCTACCTTGCTATATATTTTCATACTAATTTGTTTTGTTTTTTAATGTAGTTACGCAGTTTCTTTTTAAGCATTTCGTACTTTTCTAAAAACTCTCTATCTGTTTTGACTTGAAGATTTGCTTTTTCATGCCTTTTGATGCCATTAGAGATTGATGTTTGCCAGTTGAAAAAAATACATTTAGCGATATATCTCTGCGACAAACCAACATTATAATAGAGTAGGCAGTATGTGATTTGTTTTGCATCCTGCAAAAAACCACGTTTGGTTAGATTTTTTAGGGTGTTTTCTGATATACCATATTCATTGCAGACAATTCTAAAAACGTATTTAATCTCTTTTTTCTTATCGCTTTTATTATGCAATGCCGTAATTATAGCATCGTTTAATTCAGTTACCGAATATTTTGATAGTCCTTGCTGTACGTTTTTTAAAAGCGTTTCTATCTGTTCGTTACTTGACATTCATTGTTCAATATTGTTCGCATTAAACGTACAAAATAAATCAACATAACAGAATGGATTATATTCACTAATTTTGATACCTTATTTGTTAATAAGTGCAGGAGCGTGATTAAGTCAGACAAGCAAATATATTTCAACCAAGTGAAAGGTGTTATTGACGAACTCAATGATTCAGAAACCTTTTGCAATGTAACGCTCTCCGTAGGACACGATATAACAAGAAACGTGAATCTTGTTGCTAAAAAGGATATGTTTGATTTGATAAGCCAAACTTATAAAATTGGCGATTGGATAGGATTTAAGTTTTTTCTATCAAGCCGTTATAAACATGGACGTTGGTACACTATGGCAAACATACTGGAGATTATAGAATAAAAAAAAGGCGCACCTATTAAAGAATGCGCCATTTTAATCTATGAAGAATACGACCAGTTAACCCCAGTAACCGATAGAGCAACAAATATATAAAATATTTATTCGGCTGTTCCGTTTTTCTTTTTGATTTCCAATAGTTGCAATTGCCTTAATTCTTTGTCAAGAGCGTTTAATTCACGTTGAGATTTATCGTGTTTAAGTTTTTGATATACTAAAACCCCCCCAAGAACGGCTGTAAAAACTCCCATAATTGCAAAAAGCAATGTAATCTTCTTATTTTGCTTGACATTAATATCTATTACTGACATATTTATTGATTTTCGTCATTAGCTTGTTTTGGCTGAATAACATACTTGTAGACAAGATAACCACCAATTACCAAAACGGCAATCATAAGCAATCCGCTACTTCCTTTTTTTGTTCCACCTGCTGCTGTTTCAAATTTAGTTATCATACTTTATTTTTTAATAATGTGGAAAAAACTATCATCTTTTTCGATTAGTTTGAAATGCGATGTTTCGATACCATTTTCTTCATCGGGGTCGTAACCATCAAATATAACACGATATGAGTTAGGAGCGTATTTCTTAACCTCTTCAATAGACATTTTAGATTTGTTTTGAGCCACGATGTTTTTCAACTCTTCCTCAATTGACAATCCCAAAGGGTCTAAGGTAACGCTGCTACTTTCAATCATTTCGTCTTTGATTTCATTTGCATCGAATGGCACTTCATCATCTTCATCGTTATCATTATCGTTAACGTAATCAAGAATTTCACCAACTACAAATTTATCGTTTATTTTTAACTTGTTGTAGGTTTTTTGGCTTATAGTGTTTCCTTTCTTTTCAGCCATATTGATAGCCTTCTCAACGTCTTTTATAACGTCAATCCCAGTCTTTGCATCTTCGGGCAGTTCTGAATATGTTAATTCGTGCTGCGCCATTAATTTTTGATAAGCGTATTGCATAGGTTTATGTTTGTTTGATTGTTTATTTGTATTTTATCATATCGGGGTTAAATCTTTCAAAGTTTTTAGATGCCCATTTTTTGGCTTCCTCGTAAGACTTGAATGATTTTCTGTCCACCTTAAATCCTTTGTCCTTATTCATAAATTCTATGTAAACCTCTTCGCTTTCACCAACACCACCGCCAGTAGCCATTGAACGTCCATCATAATTCATTGCCCAATCGTCAAATGCTTGTACTTCTTTTGTATATCCGTATTTATCTTCAAGTTTACGAACTTCATTTTGTCCAAAATTTTCAGATATTCCTTTAGATTTTGCTCTTGCAATGAGTGATGATTTTACTTTTGATATTTCAGAAGATACGTTACCGCCAGTAGCCATCTTTTTATCACCGCATCCGCAATGGTGTTCTTTTACTCCCTGCGCTTTCATCAAAATATGCTCAACCTCTTCGGCATCTACACCACCGCCTTTAGCCATCTTGCTTGTTGCCTTTTCACGTAATGCTCTCAATTTCTTCAAAGCAGTTTCATACTCAGCAATAATCTTATCAATTTCTGCAACACTTACTTCGCCTTTTACAACACGCTTCTCTACGTTCTTTTCAACCCTTTCAGCAGTTTTATCTACCGCCTCTACGTTTTTAGTTGCTTGTGTCTTTTTAGGCTCATTAGCACGTTTAACAGCGTTTGCTTTTGCTTTTGCCTTACGTTCTTCTGCCTTTGCAATTAAATCATCACAATCGTAAGGTGTTCCGCTTTTAACTTCTGCCTTTGCTTTTGGCTCACGTTTTTTGCGTTCTGCTTTTGGCTTTGGTTCTTTGATACTTGCTGACTTTAAAGTATTACCATTATTGTCAAGCCCAAGTTCTTTAAGCCCTTTCATTCCAAATTCTTTTGCTGTGGCATTGGTGCTATTTGCAGCATTTACCAGTCTTTGTATTTTGTCTTCCATCGGATTTTTAAGATTATAAAATTGGTAACAACCCGTTTAGGTCGTCAAGTTCTTTGTTTATTTTGTTTAATTCATCACCGCTTACTAAGTCTTTGATACCTTCTAAGTCGGCAATTTCTTGTAGTACCTTTTTCTTTTCATCGCTATCTCCAGTATCGGGCTTTGTTGCTGTTTTACTTGCAGGTTTTGATGCTCCTTTATTGGTATAATCTTCTACCTTTTTCTTAATCTCCAAAAAGATAGGTTCTTTTGGCGAAAGGTATTGCAAATCTGCATCAGTTAACACCTCATTTTTAATATATTCTGCAAATGCAGGTGGCAACTTAGAATAATCTAAATTCTTGAAAAATGATAGCACCTCGTTATCAGAACCACCATTATTAACGATAGGTTTTTTTTCGGGAACTAATTTATAAACTACCACACCCGTAATGTTTCCACTTGATGCTATCACCCTATCCTTGCCATAAGGAGTTGACTTAATTTTTTTTTCTAAATCTTCTTTGGTAGAGAAATTTCTACGAACATCATCGAATCGCCAACAAAAATCTATTGCATCTTCTAATGTTAAATCGTTTTCGTTGCCATAAGTATTTTTTCTTCCATCATAGCCAGTTGTATAGCAGTTGTATCTATCTTCATTTGTAGTTTCAATACCACCACCATTAGCATATAATTCAATTAATTGATTTGTGTTTGTATCAATAATTTCTGAATGTTCGCCTTGTTGAGAAAGTTTTTTTGCTTGTTCAATAGTGTCAGCATATACAATTTTGTCATTCATATCTCCACCAAAATAGATAAATATTTTATACCTATTTTTTTCAACCTTACCACCTTTAGCCATCTTCGTATAAACGCTCTGAACTAAATTTTTAGCAAACGAAGGTGTGTACATTTCAGAAAGAATCTGAATCGTTTTTTTCTTGTCTGCTCCGTAGTGCGTTCCGTGTCCATATCCGATTCCTAAGTGTGGGTTTCCTTCCAATGAAGAGCCATAATCAACTATTCCATGAAGGTTTCCTTTCTCATCAAAAATAAGTTTGGATTCGCTTGTTCTACTTCCGTAAACCTTCCTTACGTTCAATTCAAGCCCGTTTTCAATATATTCGTCTGATATAGTTTCAGAGCCTATTACAACTCCAAATCTTTCTCCAGTCTTATTGTTTGAGCCTTTTATAACACCACCATCAGCCATTTTACCTTGCATAGTTTTGGCTTTAGCGATTAGACGTTTCATCTTTGAAAAATCGTCATAATAACTGGCGGTCATTATTTCGGTTTCTTTGGTATCGCCAACTTCGTAGTCTTGCTCACGTTCAACTATGAATAATCCATCGTCATCGCCAATACCTATGAATGCACCCTCAAAATCATCACCGCTTAAACTCCATACTGGAATACCGCCCCAATCTGCTGAACCCGAATATTGATTCATATTTCCAAATTCTTTTGTTAGGATTGATTCTAACATTTCCCTGCGACTTGGATATTGCTCTTCATCCCATTCGTCAATGTTACCACCTTTAACCATCTTTTCGCCATCCAAGTAGTGTGTTACATCGGATAAATCATTTGATGCTCTTGAAACCTTTGAAACAACCCAAGCAGGTGCATCTTTGCCCATATTAAGTTGCGATTGCAGTTCTTTTGTATGGTGTGAAATTGCCTTGTTTTGGCTTTTAACCATATCTAAGTTTTCATCTTCAATAGAGCCACCTCTCTTAAATGTAGGATATAGATTTAGTTCGTAAGTTCCGCTATCCATACGATATACTTGAATCGCAATATCGCCCTCTTTGTTCCTACCATCTTTCTTTACTTCTCTTTTGAAACGCTTAGTTTCTCCGTATTTCACACCGCCCGATGTAACATCGGGAAAATAATGTTCGCTTGTAAATGTATATCCATTCCGTGATGCCCACTCTTCAACCTCTTCTAATGCAGAAGCCAATGTTTTATGGTAGATTTCATATTCTCTAATACCGCCACCTTTAGCCATATATCCACCCCGTTCTGCATAGAATACCTTCTCTATATTGGGCTGACTTATAAATTCATTATACTCCTTAATAGCATCCTTATCGCCTTCGTCTGCACGATTTCCTATTTCAGTAATTTTTAGCAATAGTTGAGAATTAATTTTACCTAACTTATATGGTTCGTGGCTCAATTCATTGATTGCTTTTTGACGTTTGGTTTTCAATTGCAGCTCTACTGACATTCCATTGCGCTCAATTAAAAAGTGATAAGCACGATACCCCCCTTTTGGTTTCTCATACATATCTTCCAACTCAATAACTTTACCCATCTTACCCGATTCAACATACCTTTTTACCTTATCCAATTCCTTTTTATCATTGGTTACGATTGTTGTTCCAATCAAATCGGTTATAGTTGAAAGTCGTTTTTTAATTAACTTGTCAAGTACGCTGTAAGGTGTCTTAGTCCGAGCATAAATCTTGCTTTTGTTTGGTGCAATATCTTTGAGTTCGTCAATGAATGAATACATTGTGCTATCCAAAGATTTCTTTAATGATATTAGATTCTTTATTCCAGTTGTAATAGTTGGTTCGTCTATGCGCTCCTTTCTATTTTTGTCAAGCGGTTTAATATCGTCTGCATTAGCAACACCATCATTATCCTTATCCCCTAAAATCCAATCGTATTCTTTCTCGCTATATTCTTTGTCGCTATTTACAACTTTAACCTCAATTTGACCGCCATTTTTGTAAATCTCAAATGTTCCATAATCATCAGAACCTTCGCCCCTCATTTCATTTGTTACGTTTAGGTTTGAGTTTTTAAGCGAACCGCCTTTAGCCATTGATGTACTTTTGCTATCAATGAAATCAGCAGTTTTTTTAGAATCCATTCCCTTAGCCCACGCTTGAGCCATATAAAATTCATTCGATTCTATAATGCCTTGTGCATCACTATACGATATTTCAAGTTTATCTGATAACGAATCAGCAACACCTTCTTCCCAAGAAGCATAAGATTGTTTGCCATTCGAATTTATATTATTTGCCATCTTGTTTAATTTAGTTCAAAAGTAGGTTATTTGTATCAATATATTAAGCATCAGAACTTTGATAAAAATTCAGTTGCTTTGATTAATTTATCTACTAAACTTGCAGTTTTAATGCGCTGCCCAAGTTCTTTGTAGTTTCTTGACGTTGGCAATTTCATACCGCCCTCTTCAAGAATTTCGTAATTTTTTGATGAAGCATCAATTACCATATAACCCTCAACCTTAGATTTCAGTTCGTCCAATGCTTGTTTGCCTTTTGAGTAAAAATCATCAATAACCTCTACTGGAACAAACCTGCCACTACTTTGATACCTTTTTAGCATTCGTTCCTTCACAACATCGTAAGGTACATTGTCCATATACACAATGAAAATCTTATATCCGAGTTGGTGTAACAAAGCAATAAGCGGTAAATAGTTTTTGGTACTATTCATTGTGCCATCGTAAATAATATCAAACTGGCAAGGAATACCAATTTCTCTATCGGTTAGCAATGTATTTACAATGTCCTTTGTTTCTTGATGTGTAACAGAAGCATTCCAACCCTCATATTCGGGTAGCTTTGCTCTTATTTCATCAGCATCAATCTTCATAATTTCGCTGCTCAACAAGTAAGGTGCAAAAGTTTTAAGAAATGTACTTTTACCACTTGCAGGAGAACCGCCCGTTAAAATTGCTATCGGAGAATCGGATTGTATGCAATTTAGATTTCGCTTTATATCATTGATAATTTGGTGATGTAGAAGCGTTCTTTCGTCTGTATAATTGCCGTTTTCGTCAATATATAAGTCTTTTGTTTGTGGCAATGTTGCAATACCTTCTGTTAGCATTTTTATTTCAGTAGGGTCAATAACCCTTACACCATTTGCATCAAGAAATATAGTTTCATCGTAAACGAATTGCTTTTTCTCTTTGACTTTTTTAACCATTTTGATACTTAGCAAATAGTTCAATCGCTCAAATTCATTTACCAACTTATCAATTGACTTAATCTCATATTTATTTTTAATCCTTTCTTCCACTATTTCATAACTTCTTTTTTCTACATATTCATCGGATTTCAAATATTTTAATTCGTCTTCAATAACCTGCGACTTTATTTTAGAATTTTCAATATATTCATTTACTCCATTTTTGTCAATATTTCTAACTCCTAACAAGTCTTTATCTTCCTTATCAACAATCCTTTTGTAATCTACCACACTTGAAAACCAATGTGGCTTATATGGTACTGAATACGGGCTTAATTCAACGTCTTTATTTTTAATGTCCTTAAAGAAATCATCCCTATCTGAATAATCCACCATCGGTCTGCCTTCGCCATCTTTAGGATATTCTGATTTGAATACGTTTATTAAATAGTTAATTTTTGCCGATAATTCAAGTGTTATTTTGTTTGGTGCAAAATCGTCTAATATTTTATTTACGTAATCTTCATATCTTTTCATATTTGATAGCGAACTATTATAACTTTCAAGTCTATCGTTAATTACTTTAATAGAATTAATATCGTCCTGCAATTCCACCCCTTTTAATTCTACTTCAAGCATTGCTTTAATTTTAGGGTCTTTTATCAAAGCAAATTTTATCTCTTCGGTGTCCAGTTCCTCAACTTTTAATGCACTCTTGCCATTTATGGTCAAAAGGTCATTAATACGAGCAGTTTTCTGTTGCAGTTTTTCAAACATAAAAATATCAATGCTATCAATAACCAAAGGATTAACAATACGCACGTTTCCAAATTGGTTTTTTTGTCGCCAAATTCTACCACTAAGTTGTAAAGCATCTGTTGGATTCCAGTCCACAAAACAATTATATAGACACGTTGATTTCTTTTGCAAGTTCATACCCTCCTTTATTGAAGAACTGCCTATCAATACTTTCAACCTTTCATCATCACTTATTGATTCAAACTCTTTGATTGATTCATTGTATTTTTCTCCGTTAAAAGCATCTTGCACTTTTCTTTTAGCATTAGTGGTCATACCACCCGAAATAATGCCTACTTCGTGTTTTTTAAATCCAACCTCATTAATTAGGTATTCTTTTAACAAACCAAAATATTTCAATCCCCTATCCATATATATTACTTGACCCGATACTGGTTCGTTGTGGTCTTCGTGATACTTTTTAACGGATTTAACACACTCCATTACATATTTTAATTTAGGGCTTGTATTAATATAAGTAAGGTATGTAGGCTTTCCAAGTGAATTGAATTTATATAAAAATGGTGAAAGTGCTACGTTTCTATTAAAGTTCATTGACTTAATTGCTCTTACACCTGCTTTTTCTGATAGCGATAAACTGCCCTCATCTATTTCAATAGATTCAGAATCTTTAGATTCATTTTCATCTGCATCATCACCATCATAGTCGCTATCTACGTCCGAAACACCCAATTCTCCTTTCCCTTCTGCATAAGCAGTAATTTCATCAACATAGGCTTTTTGAATATTATTCATTTCTATATTGCAAGTAACTTGTTCTTCTTCGGGTAGTTTTACAATAACATCATTTACCAAAACTTTTGTGTATGGTAAAACATACTTGTTTGGTCGCTCAACACCAACACTTTCACCGCTTTTGAAATTAAAAAACCTAAATATTATTTTCTGCAAAGCAGGTAAATTCTGAAACCCTTTTACAATTTGCTTGTATTGTGGCTTCATTTTGTGATTTATAACCAATTCTGTACTAACATTAATATAATTATCAAAGAAATCTGTTATGCTTACGATACCAAGTTTTTCTAAATGGTGGAATGCCATTAAGGATAGCATTGAATATACCTCCAATGGCGAATTGGTAAATGGTGTCGCTGTCAACAAAAATACATTTCTATAATTGTTATTTCTAAGGATATAGTTGCAAATCATAAATCCTTTAATACCAAGACCCGATTGAGAACCTTGTATAGAATATTGTTTTTTTACTCCTTTTTCACCTTCAACCTGCTCCCCTTTAACTTCTGCAAAAAGATTTTTCAATGCGTGGGCTTCGTCAAAACATATTAAGTCAAAACCAAGAGATTCAATTTCAATGTTAGTTCCTTTCAGTCCTTTACCGATATACCCTTCATATTTTTCAATATCTCTTGCCCTTTCTTTATCAGACCTTTCTTTTGTTGTTTGAGTAAGTATTGCAGTTAAACTATCCATAAGTTCGTCTTGTGTTTTTTTACTAAACCCAAGTTTTTCAAAGCCTTCGTAAGTCAAAACGCTAATAGAACCCTCATCTACCATTTTAATTTCGTTATTCTCGTCCAATAGTTCTTGCCTATAATCATCACTAAGATTATATAAGCCATTGACTTTACGTTGTGGCATAGCGTTCTTAATTTCAGAAAGCCATTGCTTGTATGTTTGGTTAGGAACAACTAAAAAAGGTCTTTTTGAATATCCTGCTGTGATAAATTGCTCAATAGAGAAAATAGCCGATATACTTTTACCTACACCAACATCGTATGCCAAACAGCCACTACCCTCATTGAATAAAAACGATACCGCTTCCCTTTTTTCTTTTTGTATAACAAATGGCTCTTCGCCAAAGAAATTATAAGTTACATTAAAAGCTACTGGAATCTTCTCATAATTAGGCATAACATAATTATTGAAAGTTGAGTTCCATTGTGTTTCGATTGACACCTTTTGATTTAAGTTCAATTCTTCTTGCAGAAAAACAAGAAAAAGGCGATTTCCTTCTGTTGCAGACTTGGATTTAATAACAAGCAAATTCTTTTTAAATTCCGCTTCCTGCTTTTCGTCATAGTGCGATGGAACAGCTTTTGTTCTCTTTTCTATGTAAAAATAAATTATATCGCTATGAGTGATATTTCCTTTAAATTCTAACTTATTTTTATTGACAACAAGCCAAAAACAAAAAGCATCGGTCAATGACAAACTATTAAATATTTTCTTTTGCCAACTGCTACCATCCGTTTTATATAAGTCAATCTTACCTGCATTACTCTTTTTTTTACTTGCCCACCACTTAAATTCTTGCATACTTTCTGTATTTTCAATCATAAAAGTTTGTGCAAATTTTGATGTAGGCTTTAAAATTAAAGAGTTTCCATCAGCATTTCCAGTAATGATTAATCTGCCTTTGTATAAAACATCAAATGCTTCGTTTAATACTCGCAAATGCTCTTCTAATGCTTGGCTGCCGTATTTTTTAGTAATGTACTCAACGTCTTGACCGCTATTTTCACCCTTTTTTACAATTCGGGTAATTTTCTCATATAGATTTCCACTTGCATATAATGGCAATGGTAATAGACCTCCATTAAAATAAAATAGGATGCCATCGTTTACCCATCTATTAATTTGCATTTCATCAATAAGTGGATATGGTTCTTCTTCGCTAAATGCCAATTTATACCAATCAAGGCTCAAACGCTGATTAATGCTCTCCTTGTACCATACATAGGCTTTTAACTCTTCGTCCGATATGTTCTTATTTTCTTGTCGAAAGACTTTCTTATACGACCTTATATTAAGTTCTTTAGGACTAAAATCCGAATTTTCGTTTTTCTCCTTATTTTTCTTTTGGCGAACAGCCTTTTTACCAATGTTTGCGTTTGATTCCTCTATTATCGTTTCGACAAATTCAGAAATACCCACTTTGTCTAAATTCTGCTCAATAGTTGGTTTGATTGCACTTACACCTACGTTGGTATTTTTTTGCAACTGCATCAAATCAGATTCTAATACAATCTTATTAAGTTCAGCAAGAGTTCCAGTAACAACGTGTATTTCCTTTCCGTATCTACTTGTAGCAACTTTTATTTCACCTAATATTTTTTCGGGGTGCTGCTTAAACCAATTTCCATTTGTTAGATATTCAATTGACCTATCTTCAAAATCAATAGCATCAAGGTCTTCGCTTGTAGGATATTTGCTTTCGATATTTGTTACAGCACTCTCAAAAGACATTCTATCATCATCAGACAAATCTGTTCTTTTTAGTTCCTCTTGAAATTCATCAAGGTCGGCTTGAACATCGGATGGCATTATAGAACCACCTTTTCTATATTGGCGCATCGCCTTTTTCAAATCTTCGGTTGTAATTGAATCTATCATAAGTATTTTGCTGCTTTATTAAGTCGTGAAATTAGTAATTCCTGCGGTGTTTTAGGCTGTTCAGAAATTGTTGGTTTTTGTGTTTCCGTTGTCATGACAACTATTTTCTCTTGGTGCTTATTGAACGTGGCAAGTGATTTTATAACCTCTAAATCTACGTTGGTTGTAAATATTGAATTGAATATTTCATCGGGTGTTAATGAATCGCCAAATAGACTACCACCCTCATTGCTTTCGATTGAGTTGTTATATTTGAGCATTGCTGTTTTGAAATCATTTACCCTCTGATTTAGATAATAATTGATGATAAACGCTTTCTCTGTTTTGTAACTTACATCGTCTGCAAACATTGTGTTTTCAGTAATGAACTCACTCAACTTTTTGTAGTTACTGCTCACCATATCATTTTGGATAAGCAACGCATTGTTTACTTCCTCAACTATGCCACCATCTACGCTTTTTTTGTTTTTAATCAAAGGTATGATAGCATTTACTATTGAGTTGGTTGCCGACTTCACACCTGCATTTTGACTAATCTCAATTGCAATAGGATTTAGAATAAGGCTAACAAGCAATGTTTCATACAATATCTTCCCAGTTTCCGTTAATGAGAAATCCGAAAAGAAAGCCGACAATTCATTTTCTGTAATAATATTGCAGTCTATTAGCAACTTTTTGAAACGGCTTACAGACGTTCTATCATTGTATAATTCACTTACCACAGCTTGTTCGGAAACAAGTTGAACAAGCGAATTTTGACACGTTGCATTTTCTTTAATCTGTTTGCTTAGTCTTATCGCCCTATCAATATTTTTTTCGCTCTTTCCTCTCGGCTTGTTAAAAGCATTAAGTTCGGTACTTGTATAACTTGGAAAGTCAACATCGAAACGAACCATTACGGGCTGCTTAAACTTATCAAATACCTGCGCCATTGAAATACCATAGCCACCATATTCAAGTTCGGCAAACAGCACCTTTTTGTAATCCTCGTAGTTTTCTTTGTAGTTGGTAACGGCAAGTTTTAAAGACATGGTTCTGTTATTTCCACTAACCACAATACCATCCACGCTTATAACTGGTGTGCCACTTGCTGTTGCACTTGTGCTAATAATAATGTTAGCGTTTAACTTTTGAGCAACGGAAACTACTTTTGCTTGTGCGTTTTTGTCGCCACTATAATTTCTATCGTTTACACTCTTGCCGTTTACATCGAATGGATAGTCTTTAGAAATTCCAAAAGACACCTCATTATGCGAAGCAATAATATCAGCAAGTTCGACTACTGCAAAATAGGACTTGTGTTCTACATCGGTTGGAAATATAAGTTTACGCTCTCTTCCAAGTGCTATGTTTCCATTAAGAAACTCCTTCCTATAACCTATCTTGACGTTTCCAGTATTCGCAAGTTTGGATAAATCCAAGTTCTTTAACACCTCAATTGGTGTACCGCTAACTTCTACGGGTTTTGTAACTTCGTTAAACCTGCTCTCAAAGTCTTTTATTGCAGGAATATTCTCTTCGTCAAACTTGAAATTATCTATGAATTTTTTATGAATGTCATTTGATGAATAATATTGGCTGTTATTTTTTATCCATTCTTTGGCAGCCTTTTCTTTTTTAAAATAATAAAGTTCCTTGAATGTTGTCAAAGTGCCTACTGGAGCATTGGTCGAATCGGTATAAATGTTTTTATTCTGCCAATTGGTATCGTTTATTTCTTCATCCAAAATATTAAAATAGTCCTTTGCAGACCTGCCAATTTCCCCATCAAATCCAATATCATTTGACCTTCTTATTTTGTTTGACTGATAATATTCGTATAAATCAGAAAACAATTGTTTGTTTAATATTTTGTTCTTTGATGAAAAATAGTTTGCCAATTGTTTACCATACTCTTTTTTTGCATCTTCCTTATCAAATCTGCTAAATCTTGAATAGGTAGGTAAATCGTCATATCCAAACTCTTTAAGAAGGTAATTATTTCTTTCATCAAAATCAATACCTTTTGGTATATCCAGTTTAGCAAGATATTGACCTTTCTCAAATCCACTTGTTATCCTTTCAAATTTGATAGAGTTTTCTCTTACAAAATCTTCTCCCTGCTTTAAAAAATGTTGCCAGTCTAAATACATCAATCAAGTGTGTTTATATTATAAAGACGTTCTACATGAACAATTGCCTTAGATATGCTTATCTTCATACTAATACACGTTTCTGCTATTGTTTTAACAATGTCTGCCCTTGAATCCATATCGGAAAACTGACCGCATATAAAAGGTGTTTCATCACTATTGCAAAACTCCAGTTCTGTCTGAATCTGCATATAAAGTCTTTCAATTATTGGTTCTGTTTCCATATTTATCGTTTTCTAAAAATTACAATTTCCGAAGATACCCCAGTTCGTTCAAATATCTTATTTGGCATTCTGTAAGCATCAATCAAATCCGCTTTTTCAAAGATTGCTTTTTTGGTTTTTGTCAAAGCTGCATCTAAAAATAAGTTACCTCCGTTGTATTGTTCAGCACCTATGATATAGATAAGTAAACCATCTTTTTGTAGAAGGTCAATACCCCGAAATAAGAAATACTCTGCCCAATTTACAGCACCAGTATATTTGTCTTCACCCATTGGCATATACAATCCTGCGCTCTTACCTAACCTGCCGTATGGTGGATTGCCTATTACTAAGCTATATTTTTTAAGACTATCAATATTCTTTCTCATACTTAAATTTTTGGATATGAAATTCTTTTCAAAAGGCATCAAAGTAGTTTGCACATTTGGATATAAAATTTCGCAAATCATAGCCGAATATTTGTTAATCTCGTTTGCAGCTACATATACATTTTCGGGAGCATATTTTAAGAATGCGCCTATACCAACAGAAGGTTCTAATACCGAATTATCGCCTATTGCACCATAGCCATACTTGTATGCAAGACCCCACATTTTCTGAACTACCTCATCGGGTGTGTAAAATTCATAAAGCAAACCCTTTATTTCTTCTTTGCTAAATGTACCCATCTTATCAAGACCGCCATAGCCCGAATAGTAACTTATAAAATTGATTTCATCGGGTGTGTAAAGTTCACGTTCACCACCTTTAGCATCTAATAGTCTTTCAATACCACGATTAATCTCATACGGGTTCTTGTAGTCGCTTACGTTTGTGCTAATGCCGTGATGTGGCTGCTCTTCTACTATTTCAATATCTGCATCTTCATCTCTTTCAATTTCTTCTTCTCCTGCCCATTTCTTTTCAAGCGTATCTATAACTTTACCTATTTGTACTGCATCGGGAACACCATTAGGATATATTTTTTCTAATTCTTTTGCAATAAACATAGGAATTTCAAGATTGTAAAAATAGTAAGCATATTCATACATATAGCTACCATAATTAAACAAACCTACAAGTAGTACGTATTTATCTTTTGTATTATCATTTACACGATAAAATGGAGTTTCAAAGTACACTTTTGCACCAGTTCCCAATTGACGTATTGGCTGTATTGTTTCTGCTTGGCTCATTTCAAGATTGCCACCCACATCAAATTTCTGTTCCAACAATGCGCCACCAAGTGCTAATTTCTCTTGTATTTTCATAAGTTTCGTATAGTATTTTGGGTCTTCTTTTAAATGGTCTTTGGCAATAGAGGTAGCAACGTCCTTATCGCTTACACCTGCCCGTTTGAATTTGTCAATAGTTCCTTTGTGTTCCATTTCGGCTTTGATGCCCTTTGCCAGTTCACGATTTTTTTCAATATCCGCATATTCTTCAATTGTAAATTTTTGCTTTGTGCCATCAGCATAGGTTCTTTCGTAAAATTCTACCGAACCTTCGTGTTTTGATGTAACCCTGCCACCTTTTTCCATTGATGTTAACATCATATATACCATTTCACTTACTGGCATTGATATAGGTTTTCCAATATAAGTGTTTTTTTCTGGAATAAATATTCCTTCCTCAACATCATCGCCTAACCACATTCTGCTTTTATAGTCAATAACATTTCCATCGGGCAACTCTAACCAAAAGTGCAAAGGTATTATTTGATTCTTGTTAAGTTTAACTGAACCCATCATCACTTTATGTTCGACATTGTTTTTTGTCAAAACATAATGCAATACTCTTGTAGCACCATCACATTCAAGATATTTGATTTTCCAAAGTTCATTTTTAACAATCTTTTTTGCCTTTTCGATATTGCTTGATATTTTACCGCCTTCTGCATAACGAATATCGGGGTTGTTTGCATCAAATGTAGTGTTGCTACCATCAGCTAACTTGATTTGGTTAGAGTTAAAAACATTTATATCATCTCTAAATACATTTCCATCAGTTAGACTTCCGTGAATTATATAACCATCTATTTCGCCTTTCTTAATTATCTTTTCTAAATAACCAAATTTATAATCAGCTAAAAATGTATTATAATCATTTGCTTCTATTGGATTTTTAACATTTAAAAAACATTCAAATACTTTTGCAATTGCATCGCCCTCATCATTTTGATACCAACTTTCTGCCATATATTTTGCATCGCCCTCACTATAAAAATATTCTCTATCCTCTTTTGTAAGTGAATTGCCAATAGGGTCTGCAAAAAACCACATACCACTAACGTAATTTTCATTGTCGAACTTTTGCTGTATTTTTTTAAATACATTAAATTTCTTTTTAGCCCCGTGATAAACCACCAATGGCTCACCATTCTCGTCAACTATCTTTGATGCGTTCTTAGGGTCGTTCTCCCAATCGCCAAACCAAATCTTAAATTCGGGTGTGCGAACTAATTTGTATTGTTCAGCATTTAGATTGCTCGGCTTCCCGTTTGGTGCTAATAACATATCCTTATTCATTTTTACATCAATACAAGTTCCTTAAACGACATTTTCCCGTGTGGCATACCTTTAAACCTTGCTCTATCATAAGCAAATGAATACTTGTCGGTATGATTAAACTGGGTGTGATATGATTTGCCAGTATTTTCTTCGGATGCTTTTTCAAACAACTGAACCAACCAATTCGCTGTATTTGGATATTTCAGTTTGTAGTTGTCGTATCTGTATTTACTTCCATCCTTTGCTGTGCTTATCGTACCCTTTGTGTAGAAACTATGCTTTTTGATTTCATCAATTAGTTTCATAGTGTTTGCAAATTCATTTTCAACCTCGCCACCCTCTTTGAACTTAATGCTTGGATTATTCTTATCCGCAATAAACATATCATTTTCGGGTGTCGTCTTAACTGGATTTTTAGCAAGTACCAATGCGCCAACTTGAATAACCTCTGATGAACTTACCAACGGCATACCATCCTTTTTATCATAGAACCAACTATGGCGAAATGGATTCATACCCACCTGCACCCAATTAGGGTCATTCATATACTTGACAGCCATCTTTCGCACATCGTTTGGAGATTTGTTCTCCCAATATCCATACATTCTCCCTATGGGAGTTTTCGCATTTCCCGTTGCGATAAATAATGCTGTTTTAGGAAAGGTCTTAAATTCTACATTTTTTAAATATGCAGTTTGACCATAGGCTATAACTTTTTTTTCTGATACTCCATCGTGTATTGAAACAACCCAAGTATCGTAATCTTCGTATGCAGGTATATCCAATCTTGATGCTACATAATCACCATCTTCTATTTTAGTCGTATAATTAACAACTCCTTTTGCAACTTTATTCTTATCTAAAGCACTTACTATATCTTTAGCATTAGGTAATGCAGGTACTTCTGTAAATAACTTAATAGGTTGCTCTTTTGCTACTATTTTAAGATACTCACTTTGGGGTATTATACCATCTTTTAGTTTCTCTGCTGCTTCCTTTACTTTATCGTTCCTTACTTGCTTTTGATTTACCTTATGCGATTCTCTCCAGTTTTCTCGTTCCTCTTCCGTAATGCCTACCTTTTTCAAAACATTAAGAAATTCACTTGAAGATACTTCACCGCCATCTTCAAATTTACCCGACTTCATAAACGACTTGCCCATATCAGTAGGTTTGTCAAATATTACATCGTCTTTTGATAAATCAAATTTTTCTCTTATTTCTTTTATGATGTACCCATTTATACCCTTTCTTCTGTGTTTGGGATTTGTGGTCATCATCATTACATAAAACTTTTTGTTTATTTCGTCATACCACCCTTGAACTATACCCAATAAGTACTTACTGCCCTTTGTTTCCTTTTGGTATTTTGGTGTCCATATTCTTAACAATGAAGGAACAAACCCTTTTTGAAATGCCATAGATATACTTGGATTTGGTGGGAAAAGTATATAATCAAAATCTTGACTATTTAATTTTTCACTTGCATCTTCTACATCATATAACCAAGCATAAGTAGTATTTTTAGGTACGAACCAGTTACCATTTTTTTCGTGGTAGATTATAACGGGATTGAACTTATTGTCTTCAACCTCGCCACCCTCTTTAAACTGAACATCTAAATCCCAATGACCATAATCCCCCGTTTCAGACATTTTACGTCTTGCTTCCTCAAAGGTGTACTTGATATATTTTTTAGGGTTATTTGTTTTGATATTACCAATTGCGTAGTAAATTACCTTTGGTATAACCAATTGACGATTGTTTGAATAGTCGTAAACCATTGCATCATCTTCTACCCAAGCGTGTCCGTATTTAATACCCGATATTGCACCTTGACCCGTAACCTCTGCGTGAACCAAATAAGGAGTGCCGATAAAATCAAACTTGTTTTTTAGAAATCTGCTATCAATAACAATATTACCTGCCGCTTCGTAGCAATCTCCACCTTTGTTTGCCTTTTTTACTTTGCCACCAACCTTAAAACTCGGTGCATCGTGTTGAGCAAGTTCATCAAATAATTTATCTTCAAATCCTACCGAACCGCCATCAGCATAGTCATCGTCTTGTTTTGAGAAATGATAGTTTTTGTAGTTTCTATCTTTGAACTTATTTGATTTGAAAATTTTAGAACCCCTATAAGGGTCTTTTGAAATTTCTCCATAAAATTCAATGTACTTGGGCTGTTCAATAGATAAATCATAAACTTCATATCCGTTTTTAGTTTCTCCTTTAAATATGCCACTTGACCATTGCATAGTATCATTCCATCTTGCACGAACTTCACTACCTACTTTCGGCAAATTTGTATTTTTTACCGAACCGCCATCTTCAAATTTTACTGATGATTCAATTTTAATAAAAATTCTATTGCCACGAATTGTATATCCTTTAATATATTTTGCAATAAAAGGCTTACTATCCAAACTTAAATAAGGTTGAATCCAAAGTGCAAAATTAAATCGCTCAATTTTTGTAAATTCCTTTTTCCTAAAAAAGACAAGTAAATTACGCTCACTATCTAAGGTGTAGTCATCTTTTGATATGTTTAAATATTTACCTTGTTTGTGTTGAAAATCATTCCAAAATGTTACAAGTGCTTGGCTCAATTCTTTATCGTCCAATTCGTGAAAATCGGTTTTTACTGAACCGCCATCTTTCATTGACTTAGACTTCGGCTTAGATTTGCTGATTTTGTCTTCGATAAGGTCTTTCATATATTTCCAACCTTTGTTCACCTTACCGCCCCACTTTAAAACGGCAACTACACCTGCTATGCGAAAATCGTGTTGGTGTCTTGCAAGAAACGATTGCCACTTCTTATACATCCACTCTTCGCTGTCTAACCAATAGCCACGTTCAGCAACACGGCTTAAATTTTCAAATGCAGTATTTCCATATATGTTACCGCCCAGTTTCCATATTTCGGGGTGGTTTGTTTTTATGTTTTTGGCATACGACAAAATCCATTTGTTCGGTAAATGATTTCTGTTAAACTCAATTATTTTACCGCCCTCTTCGTATTCGCTTGGGTCTTCATCATGGGGGTCTATTGGTCTTTCAATAGGTACTCCATTACCTGCCGACTGGTTAATCTTAGAGAGTTCTTTCCAATATTTTTTAGATGCTTCCTTGTTAATAATAACTTCGCCACCTTCCAACTCTACGGGTTTTCCACCTGCATCTGTAACTTGTGCCTTTATACCGCCAACTGGTGTTCCGCTTTTGTCATTATGTGGCTTTCCTACTAAATTACCACCACGTTTGCCATTTGTTGTTTTCATATAATAATTTTCAAGCAACGCAAATCTATAATATATTTGCATACATTTCACAATATTATTTTAATTGTATGTTTGTGAAAGTGTACTAATATAAATCTATACTACATTTGTTTTAAAGCATTTACACTATGGCAGAAATTACTTTACGCATTCCCGAAGCAGGTCTTGTAGCACCAAATTGGCTTACTCGTCCGCAAATATCGGCAACACTTCAAGACATTGAAAATAAATATGGTCAATTCATAAATTTTGCAGGTCGAACTTCTCGCATTCCGAGAGAAATTTTAAAATCCTTTATTCTTGTGGAATCGGAAGGCGACCCGACTGCTGGAGGGAGTGGAAGCGTTACGCAAGGTCTAATGCAATGGAATCGCAACCACGCAACACCACAACTTGAAGATGAATTAAAGCAAGGTCGCTTGTCGCCCTTAGAAAAAAGCAAACTTGCTGAATATGGCATCACATTCGATGCTAAAGGAAAAACTCGCAAGATAACAAGTGCTGACCAAGTGAAACCCGAACTTAATATTCTTATTGGTTCGATTGTTTTGGGTCAATTGGTTGATACCAATTGGGGTACTGACAATGGTGTTTTGCGGTTAGATAGAATTATTGTGGTTTGGAACTCTGGTGCTTATGGAACAGATGGTGAAAAGGCACGAAAGGGAAACTATAAAACAGCTTCATCATTAGCAGCCGTTGTAAATGAAACATCAAGTCGCTATATTAAGAAAATACTTGGTAAAGGTGGTGCATTGGACGTAAACAAAGAAGATTTACTGCAAAAATTAGGTGATGTTTTTACTGGTAAGGTAAAAGCGTAGTTTATTCTAAGCGAATATTATAACACTTCCTTTATAAGCCCAACGCTTTTCGGCTGTTTCCTTCCATATATGGCTATCGTTTACGCAAAATGTATCTTTGATAGCTTTGATTAGGTTGTCGGTATCGGGCTTCACCTTGCATGGCAAACCATTCATTGATTCCTTTTTCTTTGCGCTCCACGAATCGGGCATTGGAATTAAAAAAAGAACGTCTAACACGGCTTGAATTTCAAACCGCATTAGATTTCCTTGTAGTTTAAGCAAGTCCTTATAAGCATAGTAACTTGTAACTGGCTTTCTTTGTCGCTTGTTAATGTCCTCATGGTTTGGATTCACTCGCCACCTATCAGATTGTGTCATTCTCGGTGCTGCGAAAGGCACTACGTCAAAAAGATAATAGCTTCGTGTTTGGTCTAAAATATATCTTTCCTCTTCATTGATTTGAATGCTACCGCCATCGTGAAAAAAATGAGTTCCCAAACTACTTTTTACTCTCATTTTTCGGGGTCAACAGATGAATGATGGCTAATGATAAGATTGTTATGAAAAACGAAAGTGTATCTCGCTCTTTGTGTTACAAACTTGCCATTTTCATAAAAACTGAAAATGTAAATTCCGTTATTAACAATAATATCTTTTGTTAGAAAATTGCAATACGGGTCGCGCTGAACATTAGCAAAGTCAACTACTAATTGACAATTTAACCTATCCTTTTTTAGAAGATTAAAAAAGTATGTTGCTATTTGGTCTTCGTTAAAGCATATCAACTCAAATGTAGGCAGTAATATTGCGTTTTCGCTATACATAGCAGTTATTGAATCAAAATCGTGTGTGTTGAAATAGTAAATCCATTCGGTTAATAAATTGTGAACCAATGTTGCTTTATTTGTCTGTTCCATTATTTTGTTAGTTTTAAATGTTCGTCTGTTTGTGTAAGTTCTATTTCGGGCATTTCCAGTTCGTCTAAGGCACTTATCTTTTGCGTTTCTTCAAATATCTCATAGCCATCTTCGGTGCTTCGGATTTTTGTTCCTTTCCCATAGTCAAATTTATTATCTAATTCCATTACTTTGACAAGTGAATCGTTATCTACTTTCGGAAGCGTTTTGAATAGCAACTTAATTGCAACTTTGGACTGCATGATATTAAACACATCAGTTCCGTTGTTATATGGTGAATAGTTGCTGTTTCCCGATTTGCTTAACCCTTGTATCTTATCCAGTTCGTTTTTATGTACTACTACGAACAATGGCTCAATACCTTCCATTTTGGCTATTGCATAAACTCCGATTAAATCACCTCTCTCGCCAACCATACACGGCTTATGTTTAATGTACTCTTGCGTTCCGTACTCATACTCAAAAACATCGTTTGAATAAACCGCTTGAATGCGAATACTCTTCATCTTCGGGTTTCGGTAAGCAATTTCAATTAGACCCTTGTAACCAATTATAGGTGTGGCTTCGGTGTTTCCTTTCGTCTTATATGGCAGGATATATCCGAAACCTTCGGGAGTGTTAAATGGCAATCCGATTTCAGCAAAATATAGGATGCTACCAAATAGCGATTGCGGTGTGCAGTTTAGCAGTTCGGGTGTTTTTTTTACTGCATTTACTACTTTGACCATAAACTCTTCGGGAGAAATACCATATTTCTTTCCCAGTAGGTTAATGATTGAATTTTTGTACTTATCCAATGTGTTTTCAAATACTACAATTGGGCTTTTTTTGGGGATTGTTAGTTCGTTTTCCATTCTTATTTATGTTTGATTGTTTATTTTTTTACAACTATTACTATATCGTCATAGCGATTTTTGATTGGACGTAAATCCACTACTTCACAACTCTTATGCGATATATCGCCTATTGATTCCATTATTTTATTAGCATAGTCAATATGCTGAATATCCTCTATAATCAAAATCCCACCCTTTCTTAGCAACTTGGTATAGTTTTGTATTGTGAAGATTTGCGATTCTAATGTATGTGGCGCATCGTCAATGATAATATCAAATCCATTTGGATATAACAATTGCACCCATTCAACTCCCTCTTTTGTAAAAGCATCCATCAAATGTAATTCAAATCTATTTTTATTTATTGATTTCCACGTTTCATCACTTACTCTACTTTCAATATCAAGAAACACTAATTTGCCTTTCTTAAAATATTCTTGCCATAACAAAGCAGAACCTCCGTGCCATATACCTATCTCCAGTAATGAGATTTCTTTGTTTCTATACTTTGATAGTATTTCATCATATAGTATGTCGTAACTATGTTCAGATGCTTTGTCAGTAAAACCTCCAATGGGATGACCACTTTCAGTTTGTAGTCTTAAAATTTCAGACATTTTTTTCATTGCTCAATTTGTTTTGGTTTTTCGTCAATATATCCTTCTGCATACAAGTAGTTAATAAATTCATTGTAAATCATTTTAGTAAATTCACAATTTACTTTTTTGTATTTAATTTTAATATAATTATCGTCATATACTTTTATTTTGCCAACTGAAATACTAATTTCATAGTTATTATCTATTAAACTATATTCAAGTCGTTTCGTATAGTCTTTTGTGAACAAAACTCCTTTGTTTGGAAAATCTATTGATTCATCTGATTCATCATTTAAAACAATGCTGATAGTTTCTTTGTTTTTTTTAATCAAATCAAGTCGCTCTTCTATTTCTTTAAACACCCAATATAAACTTTCTTTTGAACCGCTTTCGGTTGTATTTATTTGTTTGCTTTCTGCTCTTCCATCGGGCTTTGTGAATGTTAATGTGTATTCCATTATTCCAAGATTTTTATTAGTTCAGATTGCTGAATAGTTTCAAGGGCGGTGTTAAGGCTTCCGAGAACGTAACTCTCTTTTAGTATTTCAAACTCTACATAATCGCACCAGTAGTTATTGTCAATACTCCATTTGATTAAGTCTAATGCCATTCGATATTGCTGCCTTCCATACTCAACCATATCATCGTTTAATACATACAAACTTGATTGAAATGGTGGCTGTTTTTCAATAGCAGCAAACACGTAATTTTCACGTTTGAGAAAGTCTAAGTAGAATGCAGCACTAATAGAATATCCGTATGAATAAACATCGCTCTTAAATTTTTTCGGGCTTGATTCCATGCAGGACTTAATATCTACTATGGTGCTTTTAGTCTTCGGCAAAATATCGGGACGTAAGCGAATGCTTAACCCAGTATTTGCATCAATAGTATAGCAGGAAACCTCATAATATGAATCGTTAAGCAATTCCATAAACGTATGGTTATTCTTTACGTTTACCGCCATTTCAAGCACCATAGCATATTCATCTTCAAATAAGATAGTTTTGCCTTGCGCCATTTCGTTAAACTTTGCAAATGATTCCTTGCCCTCCTTTGTTCGCTTATCAAATTTGGGTGCTACCAAATAGTTTTTTTCAAACAAATGCGGTTCTAATATCATTTCGTGAACAGCCGAACCGATTGCAAAGTGTCGTTGGTTTTCTTCCTTGACCTTTGTGTATTTGTCGTAGAAAAACATTTTCGGACTTTTCAGAAAATTCTTCATATCGGATGCCGAGTAGTAATCTACCTTTCCGAGATATTCTGCAAAAGTGTCCTTTACATACTGAATTTGTTGTACTTCAATCATGCTTTCTTATATTTCTTTTTGTTGTTTTTTACAAGGAATCCGAATTTAACCAATTTGTTTAAGGTTTTACTGGCATACATTGAGCCACCTGCCCGTGCGTTTTCTCCATATCTTTCAATGCAGTATATGTCGCCAATTTTAGATGAATCTACCCAACCAACATACTCTTCAACTATTTCAAGCATTCTCTTTTGCTTTTTAGTAAGTTGCTCCCTTTTTGGTTTAATGGTTTCAATTTGGCTTTCAATGACCACCGCTTTAATCTCTATTTCTTCAACGTCAATATCGGTTTCATAAATAGGTGATTTTTGTTTTTCGCTATGAAATAGCCAAGAAAAATAGTCAATGATTGCTTGATAGCTTGATTTGAATGATTCTCTAATAGTTGTTTTCATGTTTATTGATTTGGTTGGATTGGTTTATAAATAAAGACTTCTTCAACTGGCTTGTTTAACGCTTCTGCTATCTTGAATGCTGTTGGTAGTGAAATGCACCGCCTTTGCCCGTTTATTATTCGTGATAGGTGCGATGTATCGCCACCTAATGATAAATCCGCAAGTTCTATCTGCGACATTCCTATATCGTCCAAAATTTGTCTTATTCTGTTGCCGTGAATCTTCTCTTTTGCTTTCCTCTCCTTAATCATTGCTTGTTGCTTTATTTTCCTTTATAACAATTCCAGTATTCTCATATTTCTTTGATAATTCTGTATTGAAAATATCTTTTATTGTTTCGATTTCTATATCAGTAAAATTTATGCCCAATAGATATTTTGTGCATCCCTTAATCTTTATTGCCGTGAATGTATTCAAGTCAAGATTAAATATTTTCTCCTCGCCAATCAGCACTTCTATATCGTCTATTATAGAATCTATCTTTAAGTCAATTTTTGATTGCAACTCCTTAACATCATTTTTAATATCAGTATCATAAAACAAGTAATTCGTTATTTTTTTGTGTGCGTGAATTACCGATGTATGGTCTTTATTAAAGTATGAGCCAATTTTCGCTAATGTTAAATGCTTTGTGTTCTCCTTAATCAAGTACATACAAATATATTTGTGATAAACGCTTTGCTTAGTTCTTAATTTCAATAGTTCAAAGCCATCTTCCAGTTGAAAATAGTTCTTTACGATGTGTATAACGTGAGGTGTTATCATTAATTCCTGCTGCATTACCAAATACTCAAATGGCTTTTTGACTTCAAAATGGAATTTCTTCATTATATCCTTCAAATTGAGATTCAGTATTTTGATTATATGATATGCTTGTGTTCTGTTGTACAAATGTACTATTTAATTCATCTCTATTAGATGGCGATGAAAATAAATTAGTCAATTTAGTTTGAGCGTGAATAAACTTCAATGGTATTTCACCAAGTTCCCCGTTACGATGCTTTGATATTAGCAGCATAAACAAACCGCTTGTATCAAATTCAGTTCCTCCTACTTCGTATGTATCAATTCCGTAGTATTCGGGGCGATAGCAAAACATAACCATATCAGCATCTTGTTCGATTTGACCCGATTCACGAAGGTCGCTTAGTTGTGGCTTTTTATCATTGCCCCTTGATTCGACTGCACGGCTCAACTGACTTAATGCAATAACTGGAATGTTCAATTCCTTTGCGATTCCTTTTAGCCCTCTTGAAATTTCTGCAATTTCGTGTTCCCTGCTATTTGTCTTAATGCCCGACCTCATTAACTGCAAGTAGTCAACTATAATCAATTGCACATTATGTTCTTTAACAAGTTTACGTGCCTTTCCTTTCAAGTCCAGTAAAGATATGTTTGGAGTATCGTCAATGTAAATAGGAGCGTTATTCAGTTTATCAGCGTTTCTTTGAATGGATTGTATTTCGTCTAAGTTTAACTGCTTTTTTACAATACGTCCTACATTAACTTCTGACAAGTAAGATTGCATCCTTGAAACAAGCTGTTCGCTACTCATTTCAAGCGAAAAGATTCCTATTGGTATGTTCTTATCAATTGCAGGATTCATAGCCATTGAAATTGCTGCTGCGGTCTTTCCCATGCTTGGGCGACCTGCAAGTATAATCAAATCGCTTTTTTGCCATCCATTTGTTACGTTGTCAAGCATTGTTAGTCCAGTACCAACACCTGCCATCCTTCCGCTCTTTAAATTCTCTAAAGACGTATTTACAATTCTGTTATGAATAGCACCAACTTTGTCAACTTGATATGTTACTATGTTCTTGATTGCATTGTCAAGTTCGTTTTGTGTAGATGCAAAAAGATTAAATACGTCTTCATTGTTTTCAAACGACTTTCTTAATGAGTTTCCACATACTTGAATTAATAAACGCTTTAAAGCCGTTTCTTGCAGAATCTTAAAATGAAATTCAAAGTTTTGTGTAGATGCGACTAAATTTGTAAGACCAGTTATGTACGTAATTGGAAAATCATTTGTTGTTTTCCGTACCTCTTGTACTATCGTCATTAAGTCAATACCAATATTTTTGTAGTAAAGGCTTATAATCGCATTAGCAATCATTTTGTTGTTGTTGCTAAAAAACAAAGATTCATTAAAGTCTTGAATGCAGTTATGAATAATATCTTTGTCAAGGATAATAGTTCCCAGTACAACAGATTCCAATTCTGCATTAGAAGGTGGCATCATTGAATTAAAAGATTCAAGACTTGTATTATCCTCTTTCTTTGTCCATTGTTTTTTCATCTACCTAATATCTTTGATGTTGATTTAACAGATTCACTTGATACCTTGTCTTTGTTATAAGCAATCCAGTAGAGAAAATGCTTTTTGCATTCCTGCTCATTTGGATATTTCGTTTCTAACGCTGCTTGTTCGTCAAAGAATAGTTTCATTAACTTAATCACTTGTTGTTTTGCAATCTTGTTCTTCATAGCGCACAATTCAATTAGCTGATGTGCATTATACATTTGGTCGTTAAAATCTAAACAAGTAAATGATTTCGCCATAAACACATCGTTATTCATTCGTGATATATCCATATACTTTGTCCATACATTAAGAAACAAGTATGAATCGTATTTATGTACAACAAGTCTTGCGTTCACTAATTCATTAAACAAGTCAATGTAGTTGACTAAGTTTGGAATTGATGACTTGTTAATTTCAAATTCAGATAGGTTTGTAATGTACGATTCCTTGTTTGTAAAATGATGCGTTAAACAATTAATATAAAGCATCTTTGAGTGAACACTAATCTTTGCAGTTGCTTCTTTCTTGAATATTTCGTCAATAACAAATAGATTGATGTGTTTTAATATCATTGCACAAACATACAATATAAATCAATCCTGCAACATTAAACTCAACTCTTTCTCAATGTCTTTTCTTGTTATAAGCAACTGGGCTTTCTCGCAAGGAAATAGATAAACTTCTACTCCTTTCTTATTGAAACCAACGTATGCTTGATTGATATTCATTACATTCATTTTATTTAGAATCTCTTTTAGGTTTTGTTTTTTCTTATCCATAGGTTTGATTGTAATATTTTCTTGCCGTTGTTAATGTATGCTTACCACTTTCAAATGCTTGTTCAATTTGTTGCCTTTCAATCTGAACATATAAGTCTTCGATAATCTCAATTATTTCGGGGCATTTATCCATTACAATTTCGTGTTGTCTTAGCAAGTCTGCCAGTTTAATCATTGCGGTATTTTCGTCTTTCATCATTTGCTTGATTTTTTTTCAGTTCCAAATTCAAATCCTAATTTAAAGGCATTGTCTAATTGCTCCCTTTCCATTTTTAATGCTTTAAAAATTAAGTCGGGTCTAATGAATGTTGAGTTTAAGCAATCGGAATTAATCTGCTCTACCAACCACTCAACTGATGTCTGTTGTTTTTCAATCATTGTTTTGAGTTTTGAATTGTTTCAAAAAAGCATACATATTGTCCTTAACCTCTTGTTTTCGTGATTTAGGAATGCGGAATGTTATGTTAATTGTTTTTTCTCCATAAAGTAATGGCTGACCTGCGCCCTCACGTATGCCACCTCGTCTTTCAATTTTCGTTTCTTCGTTCATAGTTCTGTATCTAATGTTAGTTGTCCAGTTGGTCTGTAAGTCTTGTCGTAGTATTCCTTTCCGCTTTCTGCTAACCACGATGAAGCCCAAGCCAATTTAATCTGCTCCTCCTCCTTGTCGTATTTTGCTTTTGCAAGTCCAATTGCTATCGTCAATCCTTCCTTTTTGCTTTCGTTTATAGTTGTTTTCTTAATTTCTTCAAGTTCTTGTATTAACTCGTCAAGTGCCGTTTTTTTCATCTTAGTTGTTTAATCAAAATCAATTTTTAGAAGCACATTGTAAATCTCTTTTAAGTCAACTTTCATCCTGCTTCCGTATGGTGTAATGTAGAATACGCTTACTATTTCAATTCCATCAATATCTTCGGGCGATATACGTCCAATATGAATCCTTTCAATTGAAACATTACTTAGTAGCATCTTGGTTTCTAAATATCGCTTCGCAATAACTGGTATATTCTTTATGATTGCAGGAACGTGTTCAAATAGCTGTATTCTATTATTTTCAAAGGTGAATGCAATAGTTTCTTCTGACTGGGATGCTACGTGCTTTTTTAGATTAAGAATAAAGTCGTTTGTAATATGGTCAACGTCTAATTGACTTAATAAACCACTCTCTATATCTTTCTCTAATTCGCTTTGTACTACCTTAAAGTCTTCGATGCTTTGCTTTCCAATATCGTTTAACTCCTTAATAAAGTCTTCGTCTAAAACACTTTCAAATAAAGACTTTTGCGTAGATTTATTAATGTTTTTCATCTTTGGAAATGGCGCACCATTGCTGATGCGCCTTATATACTAAATTTGGTGGTTTGGTTTTACAAATATACAATGAAACTTAGAACGGCAACTCGTCTACTTCCAAATTATCTATAAATGATGTGTTTGGTTTTAAACCTGCTGCATTAAATGATTCAGAAACAATCTCTTTAACTGGTACATAAATTTTTCCATCAGTCCAAAACACTTTGCCGTTTCCAATGTAGTTCTTTGGTGTTTTAGCTGCACGTTCTTCGGGTGTTTGTTCTGCGAACATTGATACGTTTTGCCCATATTTGTCGGGTGTATCTGAAATTGAAATGGTGTAGTTCTTATACTTGCCATCTTTACCTTTGATTCCGATTGATAGTAATGCTCCCATGTTTATTTGTTTTATTGGTTACTTGATTGTATAAATTCAATATCCATTTGGCATTCGTCTATCTGATTCGTAAGTTCTGCTTTAATAACCATCAACTCTTTGAATCTTCCGTTGTCGCCACCTTTGTTTTGTCGAATCTGATTTTCAATGTCTTTCAGTTCGGTTTGCAGTTCCAGTAGTTCGTCTTGCAATTCTTTTAATTCTTCGTTTTCAATAGGGTTTGTTTCCATGTTGTTTGTTTATTTGATTAGTATTCATTGATTAGCATTTTGCCAATTTCATCGTAAATGTATCGTGCAACAGCATTTAACTCTTCCACATCGTCCATAGTCTTTCCTGCAATGATTAAGTCCTTTGCATAACTCCAAGCATAGCCCAAATAAGCATCCTGCGAAGAGGATTTTTTATAAGACTTGGTTTGCGATGTTTGACCACTATATGCAGAAGCAGGTGGCTTAGTGTTGGTAATTTTAATCTTGTTGCCAGTCTTGGTATAAGTAATCTCATTACCTACTGCAATTTTTGGAGAGTTCTTTTGTGCAACTCCAGTAGAACCCGAATCTCCGTTGGCAAGTTCGATGTCAAAATAGAAGGTTGTACCGCCCGAAGGATTTTCCCATTCATTTGAGAATGTTGCGGATTTAATGGTTGAGGTTTTGTCGCTCATAGCATACTGAATTTTGGTTTTGGTTTAAAATTTTTAAGAAAGTTATTGTAGGTGTATTCGTATTCATTCATTTTTCTGCATTCAACCAACTTGTATTTTAAGTTGTTTTCATTAAAGTATTTCATCACCTTATCCACCTCTTTGTTGGTAACTACAACACCATCAATATTGTACTCAATGTAGTTATCAAGACCTTTTACGCAATCATTTATGTAATTGTATAAGGCATATCGAACATTTGAATAAATCTTGTTTAAGAACTCCTTGTCGCACTCTATTGAATATGATTCGCCTTTATGATAGTAATTCATCATGTTAGTCCTTGCCAAAAATGAGAATGCGTATCGTTTTACTTGCTTGTAAGCATCAAGATTCATATACCTATGGTACATATTTTCGTTTATGTACCCTAACTTGTAACCAATTTGCCAGTATGCGCTTTTAAGGTCAATAACATAAAAGAAATCTCCATCGCTCAACTTCTCCCACATATTATAATTCTTATTTCGTGAAATTCCATCAAACTCAACGTCTAATAAGAATAAGTTTGGATTTAGAAGAAACTGGTTATACAATTGCTTGTTAAACAATCCGAAGAATGAAAAAAACTGGGTGTCTTTTATTTTGCCCTTATCAATAGAAGAACTATAACACTTGGTTGCAATAAACATATCGTCCGAGAACAACTTTGTCCTATTGCCCATTATATGCTCTCTTACAACACTACCATTTGAAAATTGAGTGTTTATAATTTCTTCGTAGTATTCTTCAGAAACTTCAAGTTTCTTATATGTTTTCATAGTTAAATGTTACCGCCTTTTTTTAGGTTATATGTTTCCATTAAAAGTTTCTGATATTGCTCTTTGTTAATGTAGCCCTTTTCCAAGTCTGAACGCAACCCTGCTATAATATCTCTTACCGCTTCTGCTCTGCTTTCTCCACCCTTTATTGGTTCTTGTGGTTTAGGTGGCTGTGGTTCTTGTGGCTGTCTTGGTTTGGCTGTTGGGTCATTTGGATTAAAACCATATAGTGTTTCCGTATAAATTTCTTTGCCATCAACTATTTCGGGCTTTACACAAGTTATTTTACTAATCCACTTTCCATTATCTAATTCGGGCTTCGCACAATATATTAACCATTCAGTTTCGTATCGGCTTTCGTTAGGGTCGGTTTGAGATTTTAAAACATTACAATAACTGACAAAGTCTTTGAAATAAGCATCCGTGTCTAATGTAACCCCTCCTTGAAATATTGGCAATGTGCTTGGTGAAAGACTTGATTCAAACCAAATTCTATTGGTACAAGTCTTAATGTATTCCTTATAAACTACTACTAATTGAAAATAGTAATCGGGAGTTGACAAACTTTTTGGTAATACTGGTATTTCTTCTTTGGGTATTCTCTTAGTTCTTGAAAAACCCCAAATGTTTTTTAGGATAACGTCCTGCTTACTATCTTTTAGTTTTCCAAATATTATCCTTGCATCGGGTAGTGCCTTATTGTAACTGGGATATTTTCCTTTTTGATAATGCTTTAGTTGTTTGGCAATGTATCGGACACCTTTAACGTGGGCTTTGCCCTTCCTTTTTAATTTCTTCTTTCTCATAGGGTGGGTTACTTAATGAGAAGATTTGACAAAGGTGCTAACGATTGTATAATACTATGGTTAAGCAACCCGACCCCAAAGAAGAATGTGCGTTTGTAGTAGCAACGCTCCTGCAAATATATATGATTAATTCGTATGTAGTGGGAATTGTGTAGCATTTTGAATCGTTAGCGGAGCAAATATAGTCAAGTTTATTTATGAATCTTATCGTATGATAAATTATTTGCCTATGCTCTATCCATCAAATATTTCAATGTAGCATCCCAGTCTTTAAATTTTTGCGTTCCAAAATGGATATGCTCTCCTTTGAACTCTGCTGCTCCATTTTTAAGCCTATCATCTACAAGGTAGTCGCCATAAAATAAATCCTTCCTATGCGATAGTATGAGTTTCTTTTTGGCTTTTGCTCCGTAGGTTGCTTCCAACCAAATACGCTTATCTGTATATGATTCGGGTAAGCCCCACATTGGAGTAGATAAGAAATAAACATCGTAGTAGTCAAACAACTTATTGACTGATTCTACTGCTCCGTTTATTGGCTTTAGCGTTCTGAATATATTTCTATTTTCATCGCATACAGCATCAATCTTAGTTGACCTTGATTCAATGTCGGGATAAAGGTCTGATGAATGCAGGTCGGGGCAAAGGGTGTGAACAGCCCCCTCAAAGTCTGCCACTACCCCATCCATATCCAAGTATAATATTTTCTTTTTTTCCATAGTCTTTATTTTTTTGTGGCTGCAAGATACAATTCGATGCACTCTTGACAACCTATCTCCTGCACGTTTTCAATTCTTGCCCAGTTGCTACTTAGCATTGGAGTAGAACACATTGTTCGTCCACTAAGGTCTGACTTCGCAATGTGGCATTCGTTTGACCATACACTACCCTTGTTGCCGAATATGTAATAATTCTCTTGCAGGGTGTGTTTTTTAATTGTCTTTGCTGTTGGGGTTTCTGATTGATTTTCCATTTTGATTAGAGTTTGGTTATGGTTGTAATTAGTTGAACTTTCAAGGAGTTTATTAAGCCGATAGTTTGATGAAATTCATCTGAACTGACGTATTTGTTATCATTCATACAACTTTTCTGATGGCTCTCTCTGATAATTAGTATTGTCTTTAATTGGTCTGCTGCATCCATTCCAGTTGCATTTCTTCCGCAGAAGGAAGATAGTAAGGACATTGTAACTTCGTGTCTTGTGTTTTCTGTTGGGGTTTCCATTTGATTTGATTTAGGGTATGAATGGGCGATGCTTTACCGCCCTAATTGTTTAGTTATAGATTAAAGAGTAATTTTCTTCAACCCAAATATCAAGACCATCAAAATTATCTCGTGTGAGTTGTTTGTAATTACTTTCTTGACCTTCAAATTTTAGTTCAAGAATAACATAGTCCTCAGTATATCTTACAATTTTTGCAAGAAGAATACCAGTTGTTAATTGATAAATGTTCATAATATTTAGGATTAAAATTTCATTGATTGCATTGATATAGTAGTGCCGATTGATGTGTGGTACTTGTACTCTTCGATTTCCGATTGGTTAAAGTCTGTTTGGTGTACTTTACCATCAATCTCTACAAGGCAGGTAACACGAGTACCCACTATTTCATAGACTGGCTGAAACGTACCATTTAGATTTCTAAAATTGCTCTTAGTCTTGATTTTGGCGGTCATTCCTTTTTGGCTTTTCATAGTTTTTATGTTTATTGATTTTGTAATTGAGTTAATAATGAAGGAGAAATATGTTCGCCATTTTCATCCCAAATGTCATTTGTTCTGTCTTTATCTTTTTTCCCAATTCTTTTAAAAGCATCCTCAAATGAATTTGCTTTTTTCCTAATGATTCCAAATCCCCAAATAGTATTGAGTTGGATTGTAAACTCTTTTAATTTAGTTTTCATTTTTTTTCGTATTGATTACATCACAAAGATATTTATTAGTTTTGATTC
>Ga0209596_1000158_pt1 | contig 60778 bp, 53 predicted proteins | sample M_130807_MF_Meta_FD_187314 | JGI IMG/M metagenome (GOLD analysis project Ga0209596, IMG submission 187314) | Freshwater microbial communities from Lake Montjoie, Canada to study carbon cycling - M_130807_MF_MetaG (SPAdes) (version 2) | ecosystem: Environmental > Aquatic > Freshwater > Lake...
GTACCCGTTACTGGGGTAATAGTGGTTACTACACCGCAATTGGTAGCATTGGCCGATGCTAAAAAAGGCGTAGCAATGTTTGGGCAAGCCCAACTAAAAGTACCCGTAATTGGTTTGGTTGAAAACATGAGTTACTTTACGCCAAAAGAATTGCCAACTAACAAATATTATATTTTTGGAAAAGATGGCGGCAAAAATTTAGCCGATGAATTTGATATCCCTTTTTTAGGACAAATACCTATTGTGCAAAGTATACGTGAAGGTGGTGATATAGGTATACCTGTTACCGCTAGTGATGATGTAATTAGTAAAAAAGCATTTAACGATTTTGCTGGTAATGCAGTAAGAGAAATTGCAAAGCGTAATGCAAATATTGCGGCTACAGAAGTGCAGCAAGTTGTAGTGTAATTTTTTGGTTAGCATTTTTACTACTATTGAGCAGTGTTGTGTCAGTCACTTGTACTTCTATATCTTTATTCAACGCATTAAATTCATATCACATTATTGAATAGCCGTTTATCTTTAAGAAATGAAAAATATTTTACCAATTACACTATTCTTCTTCCTTTTATCTTGCTTATCAAGCAAAAAAAATACATCTATGAGTAAAGAGGCTGTAAAGTCCCCTTCAGGGGATTTTGGGTTTTTTGATAAACAAGGCCACCGTGGCTGCCGTGGCTTAATGCCCGAAAATACTATTCCTGCAATGATTAATGCCTTAGGAATGCCCATAACAACATTGGAAATGGATGTTGTAATTACAAAAGATAAAAAAGTAATTTTAAGTCATGAGCCATTTTTTAATCATGAAATAACCACTACTGCAAATGGTAGTTTTATAAATGAGGAAGAAGAGAAAGATTTCAATATTTATAAAATGACTTTTGCGGAAACAAAAAAATTTGATGTTGGATTAAAACCACACCCTCGTTTTCCGCAACAACAAAAAATAGCTGTAACTAAACCCTTATTATCCGAGGTATTTGTAGCAATAAAAGAGGCCATGATGACTAGGAGAAGACCAATGCCTTTATATAATATTGAAACAAAAACAATGCCTGCAACTGACAATATTTATCATCCTGCCCCTGCAGAATTTATTAAATTGTTGATGAAGGTTATTAAGGATAATGGAATGGAAGAATTTGTAGTTATTCAAAGTTTTGATTTTAGAACATTGCAGTATTTAAATAAAAATCATCCTACTATAAAAACGGCTATGCTTGTAGAAGGAACAAATAAAAATAGTTTTAAAAAACAATTAAAAGATATTGGCTTTACACCCACAATTTACAGCCCTGAGCATATATTGGTTACACAAAATTTAATAGAGGAGTGCCATAAACAAAATATAAAAATTATCCCGTGGACGGTTAATGATAAGAAAGAAATAGACCGTTTAAAAGCATTGGGTGTTGATGGAATAATTACAGACTACCCTAATTTATTTAATGAGTAAATGCTGAACGCAGATTGTTATGATGATTAAAATTAGATATGACTTTTCTTAACAAATCATATCTATCATAACAATCAGTGTTCCGTTATTCCCAGCCAATCATTTGCATTGTTATAAAATAATTTTTCTTTTATAGTCCCACCAAAACCCATCTCCTCAATTAATTTCCCTGGGTGATGCTCTCCTAGCGGAAAAGGATAATCACTACCTAAGCAAATTTTATCTTGCCCCATAACGTCAATAATAAAGTTCAATGCTTTTTTATCATGCACTAAACTATCTATCCAAAATTTACCAATATAATCTGAGGGGTTTGTAGCATTATCTATTGCAACTAAGTCTGGCCTTACGTTGTAGCCATGCTCAATTCTACCAATAGTTAACGGAAAACTACCACCACCATGTGCAAAGGCTACTCTAAGTTTTGGAAAAGTGTCTAAAACACCCCCAAAAATCATACTACAAATTGCTCGGCTAGTTTCTGCAGGCATACCAACCAACCATGGAAGCCAATATTTTTGCATCTGCTCCTCCCCCATCATTTCCCAAGGATGTATAAATAATGCACACCCTAATTCTTCGGCTCTTTTATAAAAGGGAAAGTACTTTTTAGCGCTTAAATTTTCTCCATTTATGTTGCTACCAATTTGTAATCCGGGCATTTTTAATTGGGTAATACAACGTTCCATTTCTGCAATGGCAAAATCAATATCTTGTAAGGGTACAGTTCCTATCCCAATAAATCTGTTCTTATTTTTAACAACTTTGTTGGCAATATCATCATTAAAAAATCGGCTAGTTTCTAAGCCATCTTTTGGCTTTGCCCAATAATTGAATAAAACGGGTATGGTCGATAAAACTTGAATAGTTACCTCTGTTTCATCCATTTCTTTTAACCGAACAATTGTATCAAAAGAATTATCGTCAACTTCCCTAAACAATTTATCGCCTTTCATCATACAGGCTTTACAATTGCGATGCTCTAAATGTATAAATTCTCCGTAGCCAAATTTTTGTACCCAATTGGGCATTTTGTCTGGCATTATATGTGTGTGGATATCAATTTTCATCTAACCCTTTTTAATTGGTGGAGCCATTACGCTACCACACTTTGTACAAGTTCTTTTGTCTTCATTTTTATAAAAGCCTTCCATTACAGGAGGTAACTGAGCAACGATATCTGTAATTACTTTATATTCTTCGTACAGCTTATTGCCGCAATTTTCGCAGTACCACAAAAAACCATCTTCTTCGTTTTCTCTCACTTTTTCAATGACTAAACCAACAGTACCTTCTCCACGTTGTGGGCTATGTGGTGTTTTTGGTGGTAGTAAAAACATGTCTCCTTCATTAATAGCAATATCTTTATGTACCCCTTCGTCAATAATTTTTAATATAATATTCCCCTCTACTTGGTAATATAATTCTTCACTTTCGTTATAATGATAATCCTTTCGGCTATTTGGGCCACCAACAATCATTACAATAAAATTTTCTGCATGTTTGTACAAACAAAAATTACCTACTGGAGGCTTTAATAAATCTCTATTGTCATCAATCCATTTTTTTAAATTGAAAGGAGATATTACTGGCATAACAAATTAATTTAGAGTTGTAAGTTAATTACTTTTTTACATCATCCCTTATAATTATTGCCGTAACTTTATCCAATGAATCTTGCTATTCCATATCATTTAGAAAATTATATTGGAGGAAACTTTATTGCCCCTTTAAGTGGGGAATTTATTGATGGAATAAACCCGGCAACTGCCGAAGTATTTTGTCAAATACCAAACAGCAATGCTAAAGACATTGATGTAGCTGTAAACGCTGCAAAAAATGCTTTTGAAAGCTGGAGTAACACCTCTGCAGAACAACGTTTTTCAATTTTAAATAAAATAGCCGATTTAATTGATGAAAATTTTGAAACCTTAGCATTAGCAGAAACAAACGATAATGGTAAACCACTTTGGCTAAGCAAACAAGTTGATATTAAAAGAGCATCCGATAATTTTCGTTTTTTTGCAACTTCTATAATGCATTTTGCAAGTGAAAGTCATTTTACACCCGATAAAAATGCTATTAATTATACCTTACGCCAACCTATTGGTATTGTTGGCTGCATAAGCCCATGGAATTTACCTTTGTATTTATTTACGTGGAAAATAGCCCCCGCCTTAGCCGCAGGCAATTGTGTAATTGCAAAACCTAGTGAGGTTACACCAGTTACTTCTTTTTTATTAGGAAGAATTTGCAAGCAAGCTGGCTTGCCAGATGGTGTTTTAAATATTGTACATGGCGATGGAATTAATTGTGGAGAAGCCATTGTTCGCCATCCAGCTATTAAAGCAATATCTTTTACCGGAAGTACAAAAGCTGGAGAACGTATAGCAAGTATTGCAGCACCAATGTTTAAAAAGTTATCGTTAGAGTTAGGGGGGAAAAACCCTACCCTAATTTTTGCTGATTGCGATTTAAAAAAGGTATTGCATGAAATTATTCGTTCTGCATTTGGTAACCAAGGGCAAATATGTTTATGTGGTAGTAGAATATTAATTGAAAAACCGATTTATGAAGAATTTAAAAAGCACTTTGTTGCCATTACAAAAAACTTAACTGTTGGCGATCCATTAATTGAAACATCTAAACAAGGAGCTATTGTAAGTAAACAACATTTTGAAAAAATAATAAACTGTATTGAACTTGCAAAGCAAGAGGGTGGAACTATTTTATGCGGAGGCTATGCGGTAAAGCCCAAAGGAAGATGCGCTAACGGATATTTTATACAGCCCACAATTATAGAAGGATTAAATCAGCAATGCAAAACCAATCAAGAAGAAATTTTTGGACCAGTGGTAACTATACAGCCTTTTGATACTATGGATGAAGCGATTGAAATGGCAAACTCTACAAGTTATGGTTTAGCGGCAAGTGTGTGGACACAAGATATTAGCAAAGCAAACCAACTAGCAATAAAATTACAAACTGGTATAGTTTGGGTAAATTGTTGGCTAGTTAGAGATTTACGAACACCCTTTGGAGGTGTAAAAAATAGCGGTGTGGGTAGAGAGGGCGGTTGGGACGCATTGAAATTTTTTACAGAGCAAAAGAATGTGTGTGTGCAGTATTAGATGAAAGGTTAAGTTATATAGAGGTTAAGTTTACCACCGATTTAATTAATAGTTAATTTGAAAAAAATATTTATGAGTGAGGATATAATAAAAACAGAAACTGCCGCAACACCTTTAGGCGCTTACCCACATGCTCGTAAAGTGGGCAACTTACTTTTTTTATCGGGCATAGGAAGCCGTAGTGCTAAAGACAATTCAATACCCGGATTAGAAGTAGATGCTAATGGTACTATTTTAAAGTATGATATTGCAGCAGAAACACATCAATGTTTTGCAAACGTAAAAGCAGTATTAGAAGCTAGTGGTAGCAGTTGGAGTAAAATTGTAGATGTAACTGTTTTTTTAACCAACATGAAAAAAGATTTTAGTACGTATAATAAAATTTATGCCGAATATTTTACAGCTGTACAAGCTTGCAGAACAACTGTAGAAGTAAAAAGTTTACCTACCCAAATTTGTATCGAGTTAAAAGTAATAGCCACAATAGATTAAAATGACTTTTGAAAATAACTTAGCATTTGCTAACCAATTAGATGAGCAAGATTCTTTAAACCAATTTAGAGAGCAATTTTATATACCCGTAATTAATGGAAATGAGTGTATTTATTTTACAGGTAACTCTTTAGGCTTACAACCAAAAACTACACAAGATTATGTAGTTAATGAATTAGAGGATTGGGCAAATTTTGGAGTAGAAGGGCATTTTCATGCAACCAATCCTTGGTTTAGCTATCATGAAATTTTTCCGCAACAAGTTGCAAAAATTGTTGGTGCTTTGCCCGAAGAAGTAGTAGTGATGAACCAGCTTACCGTGAATTTACATTTGTTGATGACAACATTTTATCGGCCAACAAAAGAACGATTTAAGATTATTTGCGAAGCCAAATCTTTTCCTAGCGATCAATACGCTTTTGAATCTCAAGTAAAATTGCATGGAGTTAACCCAGATGAGGCAATAATAGAAGTAACGCCTAGAGAAGGAGAATATTCAATACGAACAGAAGATATTATTGCAACTATTGAAAAACATAGTAGTTCAATTGCACTGGTTTTATTTAGTGGTGTAAATTATTATACCGGGCAAGTTTTTGATATGCCCTCTATTACAAAAGCTGCACATAAAGTTGGTGCATATTGTGGTTTTGATTTGGCACATGCTGCTGGTAATATTGAATTGCATTTACATGATTGGAATGTTGATTTTGCCTGTTGGTGTAGTTACAAATATTTAAATAGTGGCCCAGGTGGTGTAGCAGGTGCATACATTCATCAAAAACATTTTACCAACAAAAGTTTACAACGTTTAGCTGGTTGGTGGGGACAAAACAAAACTAACCGTTTTAAAATGGAAAAAGGGTTTGATCCAATTGAAACTGCAGAGGGTTGGCAATTAAGCAATGCTCCCATTTTAAGTATGGCTGCACACAAAGCATCGTTAGATATTTTTGAAGATGCTGGTATAGAAAATTTGGTTGCTAAAGGAAAGCAATTAAGCGATTATTTATTTTTTATTATTGAGGAACTGAATTCTACCTTAACTAAAAAAGCAATAGAAATAATTACACCAAAAAACGAAAAGGGTTGCCAAGTAAGTATGCTTATGCTTCAAAAAGGAAAAGAAGTGTTTGAAGCGTTAAAGCAAAATGGAGTATTAGCCGATTGGAGAGATCCTAATGTTATTAGAATAGCACCAGTGCCTTTATATAATACATTTAAAGAAATTTATCATTTTGGAGAAATTGTTAAAAAAATACTTTCCTAATTTTTTAAAATAAAAACCCTTTTTGGGTTTGCTATGAAAAAAGAAATAACAATAATTGGTGCTGGGCTTGTAGGTTCCCTTCTTTCTATTTATTTAAAAAAGAGAGGTTACGATGTAACTATTTACGAACGCCGGGGCGATATGCGTAAAGCAACGGTGGCTGCTGGTAGAAGCATAAATTTAGCTTTAAGCGATAGAGGAATAAAAGCCTTAGAAGAAGTAGGCATTATGGAAGAAGTAAAAAGAATTGCTATCCCAATGCATGGCAGATATATACATAATGCAGATGGCTCAAATGCTTATCAAGCTTATGGAGCAGATGGGCAATTTATAAACTCGGTTAGTAGAGGCGATTTAAATAGAAAATTAATTGACTTAGCCGAAGCAAATGGTGTGCAAATTAATTTTAATGAAAAATGTGACCATATTGATTTTAAGAAAAATGAAATTCATTTTATAAATGAGGTTTCTCAACATCTCACTACTCACCAATCACTACTCACTTTTGGTAGCGATGGCTCCTACTCTGCTGCAAGGCTTACCCATCAATTACAGCATAACCGCTTTCAATATCAACAACATTATATTGATTTTGGCTATAAAGAATTAACTATACCAGCTGGTGCCAATGGTGAATATTTATTAGATAAAAATGCTCTACATATTTGGCCAAGGGGAAACTATATGATGATAGCCTTGCCTAATATGGACGGAAGTTTTACTTGCACCTTATTTTTCCCTTTTGAAGGCGAGCCAAGTTTTAATACCTTGATAACAAAAGAAAAAGTAAAACTATTTTTTGAAAACACATTTACAAATGTTGCAAGTTTAATGCCAACCTTAGAAGAAGATTTTTTTACAAATCCAACTTCTTCCTTAGTTACCGTAAAATGTTTTCCTTGGATAAGGGATGATAAGTTTGCTTTAATTGGTGATGCTGCTCATGCTATTGTACCCTTTTTTGGACAAGGAATGAATTGTGGTTTTGAAGATTGTTTAGTACTAAACAGTTTGATAGATAAACATATGGAGGACCTACCTAACGGACAGGTAAATTGGAAATTAATTTTAGATGAATACCAAGCCTTACGAAAACCAGATGGAGATGCCATTGCAGAATTAGCCTTAAATAATTTTGTAGAAATGAGGGATAAGGTTGGCGACCCTATATTTTTATTACAGAAAAAAATAGAAGCTGCATTTAGTAAAAAATATCCTGAAATGTGGACTCCTGCTTACAGCCAAGTAACCTTTAGTCCGAAAATAAGATATAGCGATGCCTTAAAAAATAGTATTAAGCAACAAGCAATAATGGATGAGGTGATGAAGTTAAAAGATATTGAAACAAACTGGCAAGAGGAAGTGACCGAAGAAAAAATATTATCGCTTTTAAAATTTAATAAAACTAGTAAGGCATAAGCGAAAAGTATAAGTAATAAAAATTTAAAATGTATAAACTACCGCACTATACAATTGATGATAGAAAAACGTTAATTGCATTTGCTAATGAAATTCCATTTGCACTAATAACTGGTATTGGAGCTAATTTTCCTATAGCTACCCAAATACCCTTAGAGATAGTTGAAGAAAATAACACCTTATATTTAAGTGGTCATTTAATGCGTAAGACAGACCACCATTTAGCATTTGAAAAAAACAAAAATGTGTTGGTTATTTTTAACAGCCCCCATGCATATATAGATGCTAACTGGTACGCCGAGTCGGCACAAGGCAGTACTATAAATTATATTTCTGTGCATGCAAAAGGGCAACTAAAATTTACAGATGAAGCTGGAACTTATGCAGCCGTTAAAAAAATAACTGAAAAGCATATTGATTCAAATAGTGCGGCTGGGTTCAAAAACATAAGTGATGAATATATAAATACTATGGTAAAAGCCATTGTTGGTTTTAGTATTAAAGTAGAAGATTTACAAGGTGTTTTTAAACTAAGTCAAAACAAATCTATAGCCGAACAAAAAAATATTATTGCACAATTACGATTAAGAAATTTGACTGGAGATAATTATATTGCAGCAAAAATGGAAGCATTATTAAAATAAGCATATGAATCGAAAAACATTAGTAGAACAAATACAACAAAAAAAAACGTACTTATGTGTTGGGTTAGATACAGATGAAACTAAACTCCCCAAACACTTACAAGGCAAGCCCAATGCTGTTTTCGAATTTAATAAAGCAATAATAGATTCTACAAAAGACTTTTGTGTGAGCTATAAAATTAATACTGCTTTTTACGAAGCCATGGGCATTAAAGGTTGGGAAGCAATGATGCAAACGGTGGACTATATCCCAACTACGCATTTTAAAATTGCTGATGCAAAACGTGGAGATATTGGAAACACAAGTAGTCAGTATGCCAAAGCTTTTTTTGAAAATATGAATTTTGATGCAATAACTGTAGCACCCTATATGGGTGAAGATAGTATTCGGCCATTTTTAGAATATGAAAATAAATGGACCATTGTACTTGGCCTAACGAGTAATAAGGGGGCTGCCGATTTTGAATTATTGAAAATTCAAAATGGTAATGAACAACATTTACGAAGCGAATTTCTTTACGAAAAAGTTTTAGATACGGTTAGTAAATGGGGCAACGAAAATAATTTAATGTTTGTTACCGGTGCTACACAAGCTACAGAATTAGAAAATATACGAGGCATTATTCCTAATCATTTTTTATTGGTACCTGGTGTTGGTTTTCAAGGAGGAAGTTTACAAGAAGTGAGTAAATACGGTATGAATAAAGATTGCGGGCTGTTAGTAAATGCAAGTCGTGCTATAATTTATGCTAGCGAGGGCGAAGATTTTGCAGAGGAGTCTAAAGCAATTGCAATTCAATATCAAACAGAAATGGCTACTTATTTAGCAAAACATTAAGGTATTTAGCTGTATATTTAGAAAAAAAGATGAAAAAGATTTTTGCTTTTGTCGTTCTACTAATAAGTGTGGGTTTATTACATGCGCAAGCTCCTGAAACTACAGATACAATTTTGCAAAAAGCTTATACTAAAGCTAAAGTAGAAAATAAAAATGTATTTGTTATTTTTCATGCCAGTTGGTGTGGTTGGTGCAAACGCTTGGATGCTTCATTAAATGATGCAACCACAAAAAAATATTTTGATGAAAATTTTGTAATAACACATTTAGTTGTTCAAGAAAGTAAAGAGAAGAAAAATTTAGAGAACCCCAGTGCAGATGTCTTTTTAGAAAAATATAAAGGAACTAAAGAAGGTCTCCCTTTCTTTGTTATTTTAGATAATAAAGGGAATTTAATAGGCGATAGTTTTTTTAATGGCTCAAATATGGGATGTCCTGCAAGTGAAAAGGAAGTGGCTGCTTTTATTGCTTTACTGACTAAAACATCAAAAATTGACGAGAAAGGTTTAAGTGTTATTAGTGAAAGATTTAGAAAGAATGAATCTCATTAATTTTTTCAGCTAATCTTTCTGCCCATTTTTTATACTCTTTGCCACTTGGGTGTAATTTATCTGCTGCTAAAAACTCTTCCTTATTTCCATCTAATCGTTGGGCTGTTGTAATATCAATAAAATGAATATTAAATTTTTGTGCAGCCATTTTACAAACTAAATTGTAGGCATCAATTTCTGTAGCTATTTTTTCTCTATCTCTACCTTCGGCAAATGGAGTAACACCCCAATCTGGTATGCTTAAAACAACTACATGTGTTGAATTATTATTTGCAAATGCAATGGCCCTTTGCACTAAATGTTCAAATTCAATTTCAAAATTATTTACTGTTCGTTCACTGTACTGATTATTCACACCAATAAGTAACGAAACAATATCGAATGTAGTAATATTTGCAGCAGTAATCGCGGCATCTAATTCATCGGTTGTCCAACCTGTAGTTGCAATAATTTGTGGAATTGATAATTTGCCATTTAATAAAGCCACTGTTTGATTGGGGAAATTTTCTTCCACCAAAACTTGTTCTCCAATTGTATAACTGTCTCCTAAAGCTAAATAGGTTTTCATTGTATAAATTTACGAATGAAAACCTATTTGTTGTTTATTCTTATTGGCTATAATTTATTTATACCACATTGTCTTGGTCGTCCTAGCATTTTCCTGGTTACCCATCTTTTTATCCTCTTTAATTTTTCTTCGGCGTAGAGTTGCCCTAGTACAATATTTCCAAAGCTAGATTTTATTTTTACTTTACAAGCCCACACACTATCAGTACAATTTTTAACCCATTAAATTTCTACATTAATATTTCATTGCCAATTTTAACCTACCCCACAGTTCATTATCAAAGCTACTTGGTCCAAGGGTAGAAGTTCCGCTTGCATTATCTCCAAGCCTTACAACCACTACATCTAAACTAGGCACTACATATATTTTTTTATCATCTTTACCCAATGCCATTAACATATCGGCTGGGGCATTTGGTGCTAAACTTATAGGAAAAACTACTTGGCTACCTGGGGCCATTGCAGTTGCTTTACCATTTAGCCACCACAAATAACCATAGCTTAAATTATAATTTTGCGAAGTGTTGGTCATTGCATTAAAATAAGTTTGGTCAGTTAATAACTGTGTTCCATTCCACTCTCCTTTGCGTAACGTAAGGCTACCAAAACGGGCAGCTTCCCTTGTTGTGCACCACATTACATTATTCAACCAAAAAGAATTAGGCATCCCTATTTTATCAAACAATTTTTCTTTGCAATAGGCATTCCAAGTTTTTCCACTAGCTGCAGCCAATACATCATGCATTAGTCTATACGGTGCATTGTGGTATGCCCATCTTAATCCAGCGTCGGCTTTATAAATTAAACAACTTGGGGTTATACAATTATCATCAGGCACATTGTCATCAAGTCCGGTTGTCATGGCTAATTGATGTTTTACCGTAATTAAATTTTCTTTTGCTAACGGCAAATTTGTCCATCCATTACCCAAGTATTGGGAAGTTTTATTATTAATATTGATTGTCCCCTCTTGCTGTGCAATTCCTGCTACAAAAGCTACCACACTTTTGCCAGCACTAGCTATATAATATTTTGAAGTTTTATCCCAACCGTTCCAATATTGTTCTTTAACTATTTTTCCTTTGTGCAATACAATTAAACCATAGGTGCTTTTTGTACCGGCATAATCAAAGGCTTCTGTAAGTTTTGCATCATCCCAACCTGAAGAGGTGCTTGTTTTTGTTTCCCAAGTATCGCCTGTTAAGGGTGGATAATAATATTCGTTTGTTGGCAATGGTATAATTGGGGTAGTATCGTCTTTTTTACAGCTTAAAAAAGATAATGTTGTAATAAGCAGTAATAGGTATTTCATAAAATTATTTTTAGATAGACTTTGTACACAGATTAACGTTTAATTTGTCAAATTATTTCTTTCCACTTGTTTAATTATTCGCCTACCAATGAGCAAGGGTGTTAAACCAAGGCAGTTAAGCAACCATTTCAATTCAGTTTCTACTGGAAAAGCAGTAATACCGCTAAGTATTAACGCAAGTATAAAAAATAAAACAAGTAGGCGTATTTTTTTAAGTAACATAATAGTAAAAATGAAAGTACAAAATATTATTTAAGGCTAATTTGGAGTTATCTTTGCACTTGAAAGAATACTCAAAAAAAATAAAAAAATGGCTGCTAAAACAGATTTATTTCAAAGTCCGGATTATTTTAATGTAGATGATTTATTAACTGAAGAACATAAGTTAATAAGGGAAACCGTACGCAATTATGTTAAAAAAGAAATTAGCCCTATAATAGAAGACTATGCACAACGGGCAGAGTTTCCTCAACAAATTGTACAGCAAATGGGAGAGTTGGGTGTTTTTGGTCCTACGCTACCAACGCAATACGGCTGTGGTGGGTTAGATTATATTAGCTACGGATTAATGATGCAAGAGCTTGAACGAGGCGATAGTGGTGTACGTAGCACTGCAAGTGTACAAGGAAGTTTAGTTATGTTTCCTATTTATCAATATGGTAATGAAGAGCAACGAAATAAATATTTACCAAAATTAGCTAGTGGCGAATGGCTAGGTTGTTTTGGGTTAACAGAACCAAACCATGGTAGCGATCCCTCATCAATGCTTACCAATATTAAAGATAACGGCGACGATTATGTTATTTTAAATGGAGCAAAAATGTGGATTAGTAATGCCCCTTTTGCACAAGTTGCAGTGGTGTGGGCCCATAATGAAAACAATGAAATACAAGGCATAATTGTAGAACGTGGTATGGAAGGTTTTAGTACCCCAACTACACATGGCAAATGGAGTTTACGTGCCAGTGCTACAGGCGAATTAGTTTTTGATAATGTAAAAGTACCAAAGGCAAATATTTTACCAAACGTAAAAGGATTAAAAGGACCATTAGGTTGTTTAACAAAAGCTAGATTTGGAATTGCCTGGGGTACTATTGGTGCTGCAATGGATTGCTACCAAACAGCTTTAGAATATAGTAAAGAAAGAGTTCAGTTTGGAAAACCTATTGGTGGCTTTCAACTTCAACAAAAAAAATTGGCCGAAATGGTTACCGAAATTACCAAAGCACAATTATTAAATTGGCGTTTAGGTGTGTTGATGAATGAAGGAAAAGTTACCCCGGCACAAGTAAGCATGGCAAAGCGTAATGCTTGTGAAGTAGCTACTAATATATGTAGAGATGCTAGGCAAATGCTTGGCGGAATGGGCATTACAGGCGAATACAGTGTTATGCGACACATGATGAATTTAGAAAGTGTAATTACGTATGAGGGTACACATGATATTCATTTATTGATAACTGGGATGGATGTAACGGGGATGAATGCGTTTAAGTAAGCAATACAGTTATTAGTTATGAGTGAGAAAAAAAGTATTATTAAAGATAAAAGCTTTCTTTTTGCAAAACGAATAGTTAAGTTATATAAATACCTTTGCGATACTAAAAGAGAATTTGTACTAAGTAAGCAATTGTTAAGAAGCGGAACTGCTGTTGGCGCTTTGGTTAGGGAAGCACAAAATGGGGAGAGTAGAATGGATTTTATTCATAAATTAGCTATAGCTCAAAAGGAATGTGACGAAACACTATATTGGTTAGAGCTTTTATTTGAGTCGGATTTTCTCTCCGAGAAAGAGTTTAAAAGTATTCAAAAGGAGGCAAATGAACTACTAAAAATGATTCGAAGTGCTATTATTACTACAAAATCTAAGAAATAAAACACTCATAATTCATAACTTATAACTCATAATTAAATTGAGACTAATGGCAATAAAAAGTGTATCCGTAATTGGTGCAGGGCAAATGGGCAACGGAATAGCTCACGTATTTGCACAAGCAGGTTTTAGTGTAACCTTAATTGATGTAAATGCAACTCAATTAGAAAAAGCAGTTGCAACTATTGGTAAAAATTTTGATAGACAAATTGCAAAAGGAACAATTACTGAAGATGCAAAAATTACTGCCTTAATTAATATTACAACCAATACCGATATTGCTACAGGAGTTGCCAATGCCCAATTAGTTGTAGAAGCTGCTACTGAAAATATTGACTTAAAACTTAAAATATTTAAAGCTATAGATGAAGCAGCACCACAAGGTTGTATTTTAGCCAGCAACACATCATCTATATCCATAACGAAAATTGCAGCTGCTACAAAACGTCCACAAAGTGTAATTGGTATGCACTTTATGAACCCAGTGCCTGTAATGAAGTTGGTAGAAATTATTAATGGATATGCTACCAACAAAGAGGTTACAATTACAATTGTTGAGCTTAGCAAAACTCTAGGTAAAGTGCCTTGTGTGGTAAACGATTATCCGGGTTTTGTGGCTAACCGTATTTTAATGCCCATGATTAATGAAGCTATTACTACGTTGTTTGAAGGTGTTGCTGGTGTTGCCGAAATTGATACTGTTATAAAGCTTGGAATGGCTCACCCAATGGGGCCATTACAACTAGCCGATTTTATTGGCCTTGATACTTGCCTTAGTATTTTAAACGTTTTACATGATGGTTTTGGTAATCCTAAATATGCCCCTTGCCCACTTTTAGTAAATATGGTAATGGCTGGTAAATTGGGCGTTAAAACTGGCGAAGGTTTTTATAGGTATACATCTGGTAGTAAGGAGTTGGTGGTAAGTGAATCATTTAAATAAACAAATTAAAATTATCGAGTATTAAATACGAGTTGGTTTCTTCTATTAACCCAATGGAGTTATTCCACAAATCTTCTACAATAGCTACCTTAATACCACCACCTACTTCTTTTACATGTTCAACCAAGGTGGCACCTAAAATAATTGATTTTTTACACTCCAATAAGCAACTGAATTATTACCTTCTTTAATACCAGTCATAAAAGGGTCTAAACCGAATTCGCAACCGTTAATATTAAACCTACATAAAAAGGTTCATCAAAATAAGGCTGAATAACATTTAGGTTTGGGTACCATTCTTTTGCTTGTTGCAAATTAAGTTACATAGTATATAACTGTTCGTAATTTGTTAAAGATATGGCTAAATATTATAGAGATTAATAGCTATCGCTCATTCAAAATTTTCTTTTACAAAATACTCCCTTTCATTAACAAAAAAGAGAATGAAATAAATCATTCTCCTAAACTATATTTTTCTTCAAAATTAATTTTATCGTACAACCCCCATCTTAGCTTCTATGCTAAGTGTTGCATGTGGCACAGCACGTAAACGAGCCTTGTCAATTAAACGACCAGTTACACGGCATACCCCGTAGGTTTTATTTTGAATACGCATTATAGCCTTATCCAAATGATCAATAAAGGTAATTTGGCGACTAGCCATTTGACTTAATTGCTCTCTTTCCATGCTCATACTTCCATCTTCCATAGTCATGTATCTAGCATCATCATTATCACCCCCCATTTCATCTTTACGTGTTATTAATCCTTGTAAATATGTTAGCTCTTTTTTTGCCGATTCTAACTTACGTTGAATTAATTCTTTAAACTCATTTAAATCCTTATCGCTGTAGCGTATAATTAGCGCTCCAGGGTCTGCTTTTGGCTGATCCAAAACCGATTTTATAAAATCTGGTTGATATTTACGAGAGGTCTTTGTATTAATTTTTGGCAACACCACTGGCTTTGCAGGCACAATTTTAATATCTTTTGCCTTTTCGGGCATTGATGGTTTTACTGGGGTAACTACTTTTGGTGTTGCTTTTGCCACAGCTTTGGCTACTGGCTTTGTTATTAATTTTTTTACCTCTATCTTTTTTGTCAGTGGTTGTTTACTTACTAGTTTAGCTTTAACTATTGATTTTTTTGCTAGTGCTTTTACAACTGGCTTTACTACCTTTTTTCCCTTTGGTGGGGCTGCTTTAATAGCTACTACTTTTTTAACAACTGGTTTTACAGCCACTTTTTTAGTAACAACTACTTTTTTAGCTACTGGTTTTACTGATTTTTTAGGAACAGATTTTACCACTTTTTTAGTAACAACTACTTTTTTAGCTACTGGTTTTACTGATTTTTTAGGAACAGATTTTACCACTTTTTTAGTAACAATTACTTTTTTAGCTACTGGCTTTACTGATTTTTTAGGAACAGCTTTTACCACTTTTTTTGAAGCAACCTTTACTACTTTTTTAGCTGGGGCTGCCTTTTTTACTGGCTTTAGGGCCTTTTTTTTTGTTGCCATACTATCTATTTTTTCAGTACGTTCACTTTTAATATAGCTTCATTCACTTCAATATCAACCCCTTCGGATAAAGTTGGTTTAAACTCAAGTGAATCTGCTAGAATTTCGCCGCAAATATATGCTTTATATTCATTTAATGACATTTCCATTATATCATTCACCTCTACTTCCACTATAATTTTATCTGCAATTTCAAAATTTTGGTCTTTTCGTATATTCTGAATTTTATTAATAAACTCTCTTGCGTTTCCTTCTTTTTTTAAATTATCCGAAATATTAATATCTAAAGCTACTGTTAATGAGCCTTTTGAAGCTATCTCAAAGCCAGGTATTTCATCGGTAACCACTTCAATGTCTTCTTTATTTATTCGTATAGTTTCGTTATCAGTTGATTGTAAAAGTATGTCTTCGGTATCTAATTGGTTAATTTGGTCATTGGTAAATTTTGCAATTTCATCGGCTGCCCATTTCATTTTTGCACCCAATTTTTTACCTAGGGTTTTAAAATTTGCTTTTGCCTTTTTACGTATAAAGTCGTTATCGGCATTTAAAATTTCAATTTCCTTAATATTCGTTTCGGCCTTTATAATTTCCGCTGCATCTTTTATGTTTTTTATCATGCTTTCGTCCAATGCAGGTATCATTACTTTTTGCAGCGGCTGGCGAACCTTAATATTTACTTTTTTACGTAACGATAAAATTAAGGAAGAGGCATCTTGTGCTAACTGCATCCTTTTTTCTAAATCAGCATTTATTAGCGTTTCATTTACCTTCGGGAATAAAACATGGTGTACCGATTCGTTTGAATAACGACCACTTACTTCATTTAAATTGGCAAACAACCAATCGGCAAAAAACGGTGCTATTGGTGCAATTAATAAACTCAATGTTTCTAAACATTCATAAAGGGTTTGGTAGGCACAAATTTTATCTTGCTCATACTCTCCTTTCCAAAAACGGCGACGGCAAAGGCGTACATACCAATTACTCAAATGCGTATCTAAAAATTCTTCAATAGCCCTACCTGCTTGCGTTGGCTCGTACTCATCCATATTTTGCTGTACGGTTTTTATTAAGGTATTTAGGCTAGACAAAATCCATTGATCAATTTCTGTTCTATCTTTTACAGCAATATACTTTTCTTTAAATGCAAAGCCATCAACATTAGCATACAATGCAAAAAATTGATACGTATTGTAAAGTGTACCAAAAAATTTACGTTGTACTTCTTGTATTCCGCCAATATCAAATTTTAAACTATCCCAAGGGCTAGCATTAGTAATTAAATACCACCTGGTAGCATCGGCACCGTATTTAGTTATGGTATCAAACGGATCAACAATATTGCCTAAGCGTTTGCTCATTTTTACGCCATTTTTATCTAAAACCAACCCATTGCTTATCACCGTTTTGTATGCCACACTATCAAATAACAACACAGCTAAAGCATGTAGGGTATAAAACCAACCTCTTGTTTGGTCTACACCCTCGGCAATAAAATCGGCAGGAAAATTTTGTTCAAATGTTTCTTTGTTTTCAAACGGAAAATGCCATTGTGCATAGGGCATTGCGCCACTATCAAACCATACATCAATAAGGTCGGGTACTCGTTTCATTGGGTTACCTGTGGTAGATACTAAAACAATATCATCTACATAAGGTTTGTGTAAATCGAGTATACCATTGTGCAAATAATGTTTGTTAGTTTCTCCCCCCAACATTTCGGCAGCTTTTCTTATTTCGGTATTTAATTCTTCAATGCTTCCAATACATTTTTCTTCTTCGCCATCTTCGGTTTTCCAAATGGGTAATGGTGTTCCCCAAAAACGGCTACGGCTCAAATTCCAATCCACCATATTCTCTAACCAATTACCAAAACGCCCTGTACCAGTGGATTCTGGCTTCCAATTGATGGTTTTATTCAACTCTACCATTCTATCTTTTACAGCGGTGGTTTTTATAAACCAAGCATCTAACGGATAATAAATAATAGGCTTATCGGTACGCCAGCAATGAGGGTAATTGTGCTCGTATTTTTCTACTTTAAACGCTCTGTTTTCTAATTTAAGTTTTACGGCAATATCTACATTAACATCTACATAAGCTGCATCGTCTTTATAATTTTTTACATAGCGGCCGCTAAATTCACCAACGCCATCTACAAATTTTCCTTGTTTATCTACTAAGGTTAAAATGCCTAAATTATTTTTTTTACCCACCTTATAATCATCTGCACCAAATGCTGGGGAAGTGTGTACAATACCTGTACCATCTTCGGTGGTAACAAAATCGCCTAACACAACTCTAAATGGTTTTGCATCGGGAGTTATTTCTTGAATTTTTTCAAGCGTATTAGCTTCGGATGGAAGGAGTTGTTCGTAAAGTAACCCTTCCAATTCGCTGCCTTTGAATTCAGCTAAAATTTTCCAAGGAATTAATTTTACTTCCGCAGAATAATTTTCAAAGTCCCCATTTTCGCCTTCTGTTTTAAAATATTTATGCAGTAATGCTTTTGCAAGAATTACATTAACTGGCAGATTAGTATATGGATTAAACGTTTCTACCAAAACATAAGCAATATTTCCACCTACTGTTAATCCAAGGTTAGAAGGCAAGGTCCAAGGCGTTGTAGTCCAAGCCATTAAAAAAACCTCACCACTTTCCACTGTCACTTTTCCGCTGTCAACTACTTTAAACATCACCGTTGCACTTGTATCCTTCACATCTTTATACGTACCCGGTTGGTTTAACTCATGCGATGATAAACCAGTACCTGCTGCAGGGCTATAGGGCTGTATGCTAACACTTTCGTATAAATAACCTTTTTTATATAAGGTGCTAAGGCACCACCAAAGGCTTTCTATATAATTATTTTCAAAGGTTACATAAGGGTTCTTTAAATCTACCCAGTAGCCACTTTTCTCGGTTATATCATCCCATTTATCTTTATAGCGTAAAACGGCTTCTCTACACTTTTGATTGTACTCTTCAACGCTAATTTTTTTGCCAATATCTTCTTTTGTAATGCCTAATTCCTTTTCTACACCCAACTCTATTGGTAAGCCATGCGTATCCCAGCCGCCTTTACGTTTTACTTGAAAGCCTTGCATAGTTTTGTATCTGCAAATCAAATCTTTTAAGGTGCGGCTAATTACATGGTGTATACCGGGTAAGCCATTGGCACTTGGTGGACCCTCGTAAAATACAAATGGTTTTGCCCCATTTCGTAAGCTCACACTTTTTTCAAAAGCTTGTGCAGCTTTCCATTTTGCTAAAATTTCCTCGCTAATGCTCGGAAGATTTAATTGCTGATATTCTTTGTATTTAGCCGCCATATTTTATTGCTATATCTCTTAAATAAGTGTGTAAAGGTAGTAAAATAGAGGCTTTTATGTTACAGTAGTTTTACATTGTTTAACGGTGAAAATGTAGTAGAAATTTGATAAAAAAAGAAACAGTTACCAATAATGGAATTGTTTTAATTTATAAATTACTTATCCAAAATTATTATGCTTTGGTATAGTATTAGGATTATAAAGTTTTAGAAAAAATGTAACAAACATCATAAAAAACGTATTAGAGAGTAATTAACTTTTTGCTGGTTTAGGGTTTTATTAGAGCAAAGACAGAAATAGTCTTACTTCCGTCACTTTTTTCTAAAAATCAAGTCTCATTTTATAGTACAATATCCATTTAAAAACACACAAGCCCCCAAAGAAGAAGTAGGTTCAAAAACACAAAAAAGGCACTCCTAAAAAGGTGTGCCTTTTGTATTATAAACCCTAATTTATGAACTAAGCAAGAAAAATCTATTTTAGTTTTATAAGAAAGAAAGAGGCTGTCTAATTTTTTAGACAGCCTCTTTTTGTATTACTTAATTATAAAGTTTGCAATATCTATTTGATTAATTTTCAATTAAAACCTTTATAATTCTTTCTTCGTTATTAAGATCCTTAATAATTAAAATATATTCTCCAGTAGCAGCATTAGAAACATTAATAGAATTATTGCCATTATTTAATTTAGTTTTCGCTATTAATTGCCCATTTAATGCTATTAAAGTTGCTTCGGTATTTACAGTTATTCCGCTAAGGGTTACTTTCAACTTCCCATTTCTAACAGGATTTGGGAATACAAAAGCATTTATGGAATTGCAATTATTTACTAAGCTAATTACTTTAGAATATTTAAAACTACCATCTTTATCAATAATTTTTAAACGGTAAAATATTTGTTCGGGTGATGCTACTAAGTTTTTGTCCGTAAAACTATAGTTTGATTTTGTGCTTGTATTAACTTTCGCAGCCACATTGCCAACTGTTGTCCAATTTATGTTAGTTGAGCTATTCCTTTCAATTTCAAAGCGATCAGTATTTATTTCGTTTTCACTTATCCATTTTAATGCTGGCTCACAATTTACAAGCTTTAAGTTAAAATCAATAAGTGTTAAAGGTTGTACAATAATATCATTTACTGTTGCACTGGCGGTTGTTGTACATCCATTAGCATCCGTTATTAAAACGCTGTAAGTGCCAGGAGTTAACCCTGTTGCAATTCGTGTAGTTTGATTGCTCGGCGTCCATAAGTAAGTATATCCTGCAGTGCCTCCACTAGGATTAGCTGTTGCCGTACCTTGATTACCGCCAGGTGTTGTAACATTTGTTGCAGTTGCTGTTGCTGATAGTGCCGAAGCTGGTGCAGTTACTGTTATTGTATTTGATGTTACTGTACAATTGTTATCACTTATTCTTCTTGCAATTACAGTGTGTGTGCCTACAGATAGTCCTGCAAAAGTTGCACCTGCTTGAAATGCTCCTCCATTTAGGCTGTATTCAACATCGGTAAATTGCCCTGCTACTGCTGTAAGGGTAGTTGTGCCACCAAAACAGGCTACATTAGGTGCCGAAATAGATAAGGTTGATAATGCACATGCATTTGCTGCTACCACCTCTAAAGATGATTGAGATGAATTATCAGCAGGATTATCACCAGCTAAAGATCCTGTAGTTGCACAGGATGTACCATTGGAAAATGATGTAATTCCCCCAATTGTTGATGGCCCTCCAATGGTACTACCAGCTTGCAATTTAATAAGGGCAACACGGCTTTGGCCTACTGGTATAACATCGGTACCATTGCAAAGTATTATGGATGAACCAGTGTTACTATTAATGGTCCAGCCAGATGGCAAGCCTGTTTGATCTGCATTAGACAATATAGTTGCTAATGTAGCAGGAACACTAATTTGTGGCCTTACCCTACGGGCAGGTATACCACCTGTTTGGCCGCCTGTACCAGTGGTAGCTGTGATAGTAACCTGTACATACACTGTTCCGCCTACATTTGCCTTACCAGAATTAAGTGTAAGTATATTTAAGGATGAATTTTGCCCAAAAATGCTTGAGCTAGTAAAGAGGATCCCTAAACAAAATAAGACAATTACTTTAATCAGTTTCATAAAATTTTATTTTAAGTGTGAGAATTAAAGCAAGTTTTTAGTTTGCACTAAATCCTACACTCGTACCATCATTATATACATTATTGTCGCCACCGCCGCTAATGTTTACACCAATATTATTGTTTGTTCCTGAAGGTGTGCTTGTTTTACGGGTTGCTACAAAACCTAACTGAACTGATGCACCAGAAGGAATGTAAACGCCACTTTTTGAAGTAATTTTTATTACCCCACTTTCTATGCTGAACATCCAGTTGCTATTAGTTGTGGATATTCCACCGCTTGTGGTGGCTGAGTAATTATAACCTGTTTGTGGAGTTGTTGTAAGAGTTAAGAAGGTACCAGCTTGAGAACCTGGCACTTTAATATCCCAGCCTAATCCTGAAATTGGTATATTAATGTTAATTGTACCATTGCTGTTACCAAATCCATTCTCAACTACTTCAATTACAAAGTCTGATGACTGATTAGCAGGGAATAAAGTTCCATCTATTGTTATTGAAGGAAATAAATCTGTTCCTGAAATAGACCCACCGTTGCTTCCTGAAGTTGTATTTGGACGATAATCTGGATTGGTAAAATCCCATGCATTTGCCAATATATCACATGGTCTATTTAAACGTTGGTTGTTTAAACCTGCTGTGTTAAAGTAGTTATTAGTAGCAGCATCTTCATTAATTCTTGCTTTACCACTTGGGTTAATTCCTGATGCACTTCCAGCATAGTTGCCTGTAAATACAGTAGCAGTATCCATAGCTATAATATTGTTTTGGAATACTTGGGCACCATTTGCTAAAACAGAGGCGTCTACTAGTAAACCGGTATAGTTGTTCATTAATATACTGTTAAAAATCTTTAAAGCTGATGCTCTTCTTATACGAGCCCCTCTTCTAAAGGCTAGTGCTGTTGGTTGTTGTGCTACTGTATCTGAGTTTGCATTACATCTAAAAGCTCCTATTTGTGTAATATTGTAAAAACTTGCACTCGTTCTAGGTGTTATAGTAGCATTACCTACTGGTTCATTATCACTCTCAAAACCTTCTGAGGTTGATATTGATGCTACATCTGATATTTGTGGGTCTTTTACACTTAAACCAAATTGTACTAAGCCACCATATCCATAATCCGTATCAAAATCATCATCTAAACATCTGTACGCTACTAAATGAGAAGCGTTTACTGTTCCACCAAACCACTCAAAAGCATCATCATTAATAAATGAAGTTTGCACATAATCTATTGTTGTTCCACTTCCCACTGAACCCATGGTTAAGCCATTAATTTCATTATTAGCTGCAAATACATAACCGCCAAACTCTATACGTACATACTTTAAACTTCCTGAAGTATCGTTAAGTACAGGTGTATTAGCGCCTGGACCATGGAATACTCTTGGGTTTGCTGGACTTTGAGAAATCCCTTCTATCGCTTGGAGGCCGCCTGCAATGTTATTTTGACTTCTGCCTAACATAATAATACCACCCCAATTACCTTTTGCTCTTGCACCTGCTGCTTTGCCGGAGGTAAATACAATTGGATTACATGGTGTACCATTGGCTATTAATTTACCCCACCTTTGTACTATTAATGATGAATTGGATGCTGTATCATCTCCACGTATTACTGTACCTGGTTCAATGGTTAACGTTGCTGCAGAATCTACGTATACAAAGCCTTGTAATTTATAGGTGTTATTTTTTGTCCATGTTACTGATCCAGTTAAAACGGTGTTTGCTGCAATGTTAACATTAGATGCTGGGTAGTAGGTATTATTTGGATCCCAATTCGTCCAACTGTCTGTCCACATTGGGGTTGGGGCTGGTGCAAATGCTCCTCTATAAGTGGTAGGAACTTGTGCATTAACTAATGATACTGCAAATAAGCATACTGCTAAAATAGCTAAAAATTTTTGTTTCATTTTTGATGTGTTTTAGTACTAATTATAACTTACACAAAACTATTTGTGTAGTTGTGTAAAGACAATTAAAATGCATTACGAAATAGTTACTAAATAGTAAATACAATGTTAAAAAATTGTAAACAAAAATTTTATTGCTTAAAAAGGTAAATTGATTCTTACATTAGTCTAAAACGATTGTTCATTTATTAAAAAGGGCAACCAATATTAATTGGATTGTTGTACATAGTTTGCCTCTATTATGCTTAAACATGACAACGTAAAAAGATTAAAGTGTAATTAAAGTATAGTTTTACTTATTTAAAACATACGACTTTTCATTAAAGATGTAATTATCTTAACGCTAATTATATTGAGTGGCTATACTATAAAAATTGAGAAAAATAAATTTATGCCATCAAGTAAAGTGTTTTTAGTACTTCCGTTTTATTTTAAGAATACCTAAAAAAAAGCTAGAAAATAAAATTGGTTGCACTTGCACCGTTTTTTATTACAGTTCTTTTTGAAAAATATTTTTTCTTCCTTAAAAACAATTTGTATTAAACCTCAATTATAACTTTAATGTTGCACTAAGGCTAATAACTGTTGGTGCATTATTATACCATATATATATATCTTTATCTTTTGAATACGATTTTTTTTCTCTGTCGTAATCATTATAAAAACGTATATCTTGAGCCAGCAAATCTTTTACATTTAGTTTTATTTCGACGACATTCTTAAGGAAAAATTTTGTTACTTGAAAATCTACTACTGTTCTAGCTCTTTCATAAATATTGGGTACTTGAAAATTACCTGCAACTGCTAACCTATCCCCAACTCTATTTAAAGAAACTGATGAGGTTAAGCCCATTTTTTCGGAATTAAAACTTAAGCTTGTATTTATAATATAAGGAGATTGACCTTGTAGAGGACGATTTTTAATTAATTGAACTTGAGGAAAAAAACCAAAATTATCAGTTCGTACATTTGATTTCATATAAGCACCATTTGCCGATAACGTAAACTTACTTAATAATCCATCTTCTTTTTTTATTCCGATCAATGTAGAGAGAAGTACCCTAAACTCTGCTTCTACGCCGTATACATAAGCAGCACTTGTGTTGGTGTAGCCAGATTGACTGCTGGAACTAGGGTAAATAAGAAGTTCAATCGGCTTTTCAAAATCTTTATAAAATGCTGAAAAAGATAATAACTGTGCTTTACCAGGGAAGTACTCATATCTAAAGTCGTAATTTTTAATTTTAGCTCTTTTGAGTTCAGAAATACCTGAAGTAGTTATTCCTGTTACATCATCAAAAAATTGGAAAGGTGCTAATTCTCTATATTCTGGTCTGTTGATAGTGGTTGAATAACTTAAGCGCAAATTTGTTTTTGGTGTAATAGCATATACAAAGTTTGCAGAAGGTAAATAATCTATAATAGTTTCATTTAGATTAATAGGGTAGTTAAGATCTTTTAGGGCATTCAATTTTTGATTAAATTTCTCCATCCTCACCCCGTAAATAAGTCTAAATTTTTTAAAAAATCGCTGATCGTTCATTATATAAGCATGAGAAGTGGTAGATGATGCTACATAATTGGCATTGGGCAAAGTAGCATCGTATAATGCAAAGCCCCATTTACCATTTTTCAATTGGCCAAAATGCCCAGGTAAAAAAAGTTGGTCATCGGGTAGTTCAGTTAAAGAATAATCAAAATTTACATTTTCGGGTTGAGACAATGCCAAGGACCTACTTGTATAGGCTCTGCTTCTAATTTGATACCCTCCACCAATTTTTACAAAGTTTTGAGCATTTTTCATAAATGTGTATGGCTGAGTAATATCTGCTTTTATACTTTTAATAGTTTCGTTTGTGGCTGAACTAAACATAACCCCATTACCAAGGATTTGAAGTGGATTTGTAGAAACTACTACATTGGTATTGTATCCTCCATACGATGTACGAGCAAGGTTAGGGACATCTCTTGTTACTTTAGTGTAAGCTCCTAACCAATTAAACTTTGTTTTATATTTACCTATCGTATGCTCACCACCAAGCTGAGATGTAAGTATTTGATTAGACGTATAATTTCTTAGTCTTGTTGCACCACCAGGACTTCCTAAACCGCCAGTACCGCCAGCACTAACATCGGGGTTACCTACTCGTTTTAAAAGTTTATTATCGGTATTAATACTAAAATTATTTTTAAAACTAATGTTATTGCGGTTGTTGATTTTAATTGCCACATTTGCTAGTGCCGATAGTACAATCTCCTCATTATAAATTGAGTCTCCAAAATAACCTAGTTGCACTGGTCTATAATAGGTTGCATCAAAATCATAATTATCAAAACTCTTTCTTTCACCCTGGTTAAATGTATACGTTTTATTGTAGTTAATTGAAAAAATGGCTCCTAAAAATTCTTGTTGTTTCCTTGGAATATTAAACCCTTTGGTAAGTTGAAAGTTATAGTTTGGTCTTGCCCTATATTCACGTTTTATACCCCATTTAAAGTTTTTATACAACTTAGCCATTTCTGCTCTTTCGGCAGTAGGAAGACTATTAAAAATAGGTGCATTTAAAACTGGTATACTCGATGGTGTACCTCTAGTGCCATCATCAAAACCTAACCAATCTGTTTTGCCTTTATTTTCGGAGTAGTACCGATCTTTGCCAGTTAGCAATGTATTGTAAGATGTACCAAAGCTAAGTGTAGTAAAGTTTTTAGCAGGAATTGATTTGGTTATAATTTCAATTATACCACCAGCAAAATCCGCACTTCTATCTGGAGTTGCAGTTTTATAAATTACTAAATTATCAAGAATAGCTGATGGAAAAATGTCGAAAGCAAAAGCCTTTCTATCACTTTCTGTACTCGGCAAAGGAGCTCCATTAATAAAAGCTGCATTATATCTATCATTTAACCCACGTATAATAGCAAATCTATCATCTTGTATACTAGCACCACTAACTCTTTTTATAACATCGCTTGATGATTTATCAGGTGTTAACTTTATTTGCTGGGCTGTTATTCCATCACTTACGTTTGCACTATTTTTTTGTGCTACTAATAAAGAAGCTACCGTTTCTCCAGCAGCTTTTATTCTTGTTGCTGTTACTATTACAGCATCTGATTTCTTTTGGTCTAAAGAAATACTAATAACAGTATAATCGTTATTTTTTACAACAATTTCATCAACAATTTTTTCTATATGACCTACATAACTAAATTTAATAGAGTACATACCTGCCTCTAGTTTATTGAATGCAAATTCTCCATTTTGATCAGCCTTTATACTTTTAGATTTTTCTATAAGGGTTACTGTGGCTCCATCTAAAGCTCTACCAGAACTAGCATTTATTATTTTTCCAGAAATTTTACCTGATTGTGCAAAGATGGTACTTGAAAACACAAAGAGCCATGATGCTAGAAAATATAATTTTCTCATTGAATTTTTTGTGCAAATTAAACTTATTAATATTTTTTCAGTGTAAAGAAATTGTTACTAATATAAATTTTTGCAAAAAACACCAGTCCTTTTTTGCATCTTCAATATTCTTTCTTTATTACTATTTTATACTTGATAACATTAAAATAATGATTAAATAATAGTGCTATAACACAATTAAAACTTATAAATTCTAGTTTTAAATGATTTAATGTTTTTAATTAAATCACTAAATATTACTGATATGATTTGTTTATACTATCCTAGATTCTATATTATTTAATGTTGAATACTGTTTAAAATAATTAAAATGAAATTACTAAAGTTTCTTCTTTTGGTTTGTATTGGCACTTCTACTTCCAAAATGGCAGTTGGTCAAAACGTATTAATGAATATATTAACTAAAAATTCAGGTCGAATAAAAAAAAATAAGATTACTTTTTTAGAAGTAACTATTTGTAATACAAGTGCAAGTGTTTCTGTTCCAACTTATAAGCTAAAACCGCAATTTAATTTCCCTTCGGAGTTAGTAACTATTTCGGCAAGTGGTCATGTGTTGCCATCTGGTTGGACGATACTTTCTAATACTGGTTCTACCATTACACTTTCCAACGCAATAGACGAGATTGGTGCAAATGTATGTCGTACTATTTTAATCAGCATCAAAGGAAAATCAGTTGGCGGACCATCTACTATCTCAGGAAATATGTCGTTTTCAAATAGTTTACCACCTGGTTTAGTTTCGGGCAGCCCTACAAAGGGCGATAATAGCGCTGATAATGCTTCTACTTCTACAATTAATGTTTTAAAATAAAAATTTGTATACGGTTAACTAAATAAAATGAAACTAATTAAATCGACTATTCTACTATTGGTGTGTGTATTTACAGTTTTAAATACAATAGGACAAGCAAATGCATCTCTTAACATTTTAACTTTAAATTCGGGGCAGGTAATTCAAGGGCAAACTGTGGATATACAAGTAACAATAGGAGCAACTGCTGGTACAGGTGGTCAACAAGGGCCTATACCTGCATTTAAAGTAAGAGCACAAATTAGTACACCCGTTTCATTAGTTAGTTTACTACCTATTGCTCAACAAACAGGGCTACCCCCCGGCTGGTCTATCACAGTACTTAATACTGTTACTGGTAGCATTACAATTTGTAATGGTACTGACCCCATTCCTGTAAATGAGCAACGTGTAATATTAATAAAAGTTCAGGGCAATAATCTAGGGGGTCCTTCAACAATTAATGGTAACTTATTATTTTCTAATGGTATAGCCTGCGGATCAACGGGAACTTTAGCAGGTGATAATACAGCTGATAATTCTTCACAGTCATCTGTGAAAGTTATACCAGCTCAATCATGCAGTATTGCAGTAACCGCAATGGCATCACCAATTTTATGTAACGGTGGAACTACTACTATTACTGCAACAACTACTGGTGCAAATGGTGCTGTGGAATTTAGTTTAAATGGTGGAGCTTTTCAAACAAGTAATATTTTTAATAATGTAAATGCATCAGTATCGCCTTACACAGTAATTGCAAGAGAGGTTACTAATAATTCTTGTACAGCAACTTCAGCACCTCTTATAATAACTAACCCTCCTATAGTTCCTTTAACAACTGTTTCGGTTACACAACCTTCTTGTACAGTAGCTACAGGAATTGTTACCATTACATCTTCTACAGGTGGGTTAACTTTTAGTTTAGATGGAGACCCTAACTATAATCCCTATACGATACCACTTATAGTAGCTACAGGACCACATACGCTAAGAGCTAAAAATGCAAGCGGATGTATTTCTGCTATTACAAATTTTACGGTTAATGCTCAACCGCTAACGCCTGCGGCTCCTATAATTGGAACTATTACACAACCTACTTGTGCTATATCAACAGGCTCTGTTGTTTTAAATAATTTACCCCCAGGAAATTGGATAATTAATCCTGGAGCTACTGCAGGAAATACAAGTTCTACAACAATAACATCTTTAGCCGCAGGAACATATAATTACACAGTAACAAATTCATCTGGATGTATATCGGCACTATCTGCAAATGTAGTTATTGATCCTGTACCAGGTGCCCCTGCTCCACCTACTGTTAATGTTACACAACCTACTTGTACTGTTGCTACTGCAACAATCAGTATTACCTCTGCAACCGCAGGATTAACTTTTAGTTATAACGGCGGTCCTTATCTACCATATACTGGTCCATATACAAATGTTTTATCTGGCACCTATACACTTACGTTACAAAATGCGGCTAGTTGTATTTCTCCTGTCACTACCGTAATTGTAACTCAGCCACCAACACCTGCTGCACCAACAGTTTCTATAACACAGCCCAATTGTACAGTTGCAACTGGAACAATTATTGTTACTTCAACCACAATAGGATTAACTTTTAGTTTAAATGGAGCTGCTTATGGTGCATATCCTGCTGGAGGATATCAAAATTTAACGCCTGGTAATTATACTTTAACTGCACAAAATACAAACGGTTGTATTTCCGTGGTAACTAATGTTACCATGAATCCTCAACCTTCTTCACCTGCAGCAACAATAACCTCTGGCACAATTGCTTGCTTTAGTGGTAGTACAACATTAACAGTTACAGCTTCTGGAGGAATTCCTCCATATCAGTATAGTCTGAATGGAGCAGCATTTCAATCTTCAAATATTTTTACAGTCCAAGCAGGAACATATAATGTAGTTGTAAGAGGTGCGAATCTTTGTGCCACATCGGCAGTTTCTATAAGTGTTGTTCAGCCAACTAATTTAACAGCATCTTCATCTACTAATGTTATTGCATGTAACGGTGGCACAACAACGCTTACTGTTATAGCATCCGGCGGAACAACTCCATACCAATATAGTTTGAATGGAGGTACATTTCAAACATCAAATATATTTACTGTAGGCATAGGAAATCAAACAGTTACTGTAAGAGATGCAAATGGATGTACAAGGCTAGCTAATACTGTATTAGTAACCCAACCATCTGTTTTAAGCGTTACTGCAACTGCGCCAAGAATAACTACTTGTGGCGGTACCACACTCATAACGGTAAGGGCTACTGGCGGAAGATTACCCTTTACAGGAGTTGGCACATTTGTAAAAGGACCTGGCATTTGGAGTTATACCGTAACTGATGCAAGTGGCTGCACTGCTACTACTCAAATTGAGATTGAAGCCCCAGGATGTATGAATTTAAGGGTATTTCCTAATCCAACAAAAAATACAATTACCGTTAACCACTCCGTTGCGGAAGTTGGATCATCTATAATGATATATACTATTACTGGTGCCTTAGTATTAACAAAAACAATTGCACAAAATTCATTTATAACTACTTTAAATGTAAGCAACTTAGCAGCAGGGACATACAGTATTGTTTACCTAAATAGAAATGATAAAAAAGCTGTTCGTTTTGAAAAAATTAATTAAAAAACTTCTTGTATAATAAGTTAAAAAACTAATTTTATGAAACCAATTAAAGTAATTGTCTTATTTTTTTAAGGGATTCTCGTTTCGGTCTCAAGCATTTTGGGCAGGCAAATTCATCCTTAAATTTAAAATTTTGTACTTCCGTTTGCTTGGTACGTATATCTAAATCTGTACATTAATTTATCTGGCTGCATACCTACAAATGCAGCATAATCAACTGCTAAAAGTTCCATTTTTACATAAAAATTATCTGCTGTTCTAAAAAAGAACGTTTGCCCTGCTTTTGGGCTAAAGGATCTAGTTATTGGGTTATAATTATACCAACTACCATCTTTAATAGCTTTTTGGGCAGATGAAGTATCATAAGCATAGCCTGTTGTTGGTGCTTGGGTAACTGCTGAGTATAAAGTGTTTTGCAAAATTGCTCCAGCATTGCCTGGCCCATAGGCATTACTATTTAAAATAAATGTGGTAAAGCGTAAACCAAAATCCCATTTTGTACTTGCACTATCTGCATTAGCAACCACAACCCCATTTTTAAAATTAAAAAAAACAAATGGTTTACTCGAGCTAAAGTTTACCGAAAGTGAATCTGTTTTTGTAATAATTGTTATTTGTGGTGTTTCATCTTTTTTACAAGATGTAATTAAGCTACTGCAGGCTACTAAGGCAATTACTGCCATCATTGTTTGTTTCATTTTTCTATTGTATTTGTGAGTGTTTAAATAATTTTTCAAAATTGAAATTGGCTGTAAAAAAATAGTTTCTTCCATTAAGATGTGGTAAACGAAGTATATCCATATGTGCCAACAAATTATCGGCACCAGCTTGTAATTGAATACCCTTATTAATATTTTTAGAGATGGTTAGTCCAGCTAAAAAATAAGCATTGGTATATTCTCTTTCGTCATCTAAAATAGCATTACCATTAATATCGGCATAGCCCGATTTGCCATTATAAATTAGTCGGGTATTTAAAATATACCCTTGGGGTAGTTGAAAAGTAACTTGCGTAGTTGCAGTATGTTTACTTCTGTTAAATAAGCCCCCATATTCGCTTTTTGTGGTATAGCTGCTAATAAACGTAAGAGGGTCTCTTTTTACAATTTGTTTATTTTTAATTTGGGTAATTACATTTTTATCAATTGCTTGTAAATATTGGTACCCAACATTTATCGTTATTTTTTTCTGAAGTATGGCTTGTAAAGAAAAAACGGCTCCCTGTGTAAATACGTTGTTTATATTTTGATAACTAAAAATTGCTTGCCCGTTGGTTTTAGTAAATGGTAAATTGTAGCGTTCAATTAAATTGGTAATATCATTTCTAAAAAAGCCTGTTGTAATTTTAATATTGTTTAAAAAATTCCATTTTACTTCTGCATTTATTCCCACAGAGGTTTCGGCTAATAAATTGGGTATATTTACATAGGGGTTAATATTTATATTAGCATCAATTTGCCCTTGTTGTTTTAATTGTTGTAATCCATTGGCTAATTCGTTTACACCAAATAAAGTATACCCGACTATAGAGTTAGTAAAAAATAGAAATTGTTGTCTAAAGTCGGGTGCTTTAAAACCCCTACCAATAGAGGCGTTTAGTTGTAGGTTACTATTTATTTTATAAGATGCAGCTAACCTAGGATTAATTTGTTCGTTAAATAAACGATGTTTATCTAATCGAATACCAGCAACTATGTTATATTTTTTATGTGAAAATTCTTGTTGAGCAAATCCATAAATATTACTTAACTCTTTTTTATTTGCATAGCGGCTACTATTTATGATTTCATAATCTACCCCTGCTCCTGTTAAAAAAGTATTATTATTTTTTGTTCTTTCGTAAAGTAATTCGTTTTTAAAAAAAAGTTGTTGCAAAAATGTATTATCAAATAGACTATTATCTTTTTGTACATAAACTTTTGCGTTATTAGCATAGCCGGTTAAATAAATTTTTGCTATTAATTTAGATAACTTATTTAGCGTTTTTATTAATTCATTATGGACTGCCCAGTCTTTTTCTATGCTAGTTCCTTTTACTATTTGAGTTTGTTGAGCAACATCAACCAAATAATTATTAAACTGTTTTTGGGTGTAATAGCGTAGTTGATTTCTAAATAAAAGGGTATTTGAAATTTTGTACTCATTTTTTATTGTAGCCGTATAGTTTTCGGAAGGGTCGCTTGTTTTGCCATAAATAGTTTTATCTAAATCGTACCCATTGGTACTAAACCTTGATACAAAAAGTTGTGTGCTAATTTTTTTTTGTTGGATAGAGGAAGAAACATTTATACCTATAGTATTATTTGTAGCGTAATGTACTTGTGCATTTAACGTATTTGCTGTACTAACTTTTGTAATAATATTTATAACCCCAGCCAATGCATCGGCACCATATAAACTTGCAGCTGGGCCTTTTATAATTTCAATTTGTTTAATATTATTTACATTAATTCTATCTAAATTCAACACTCCAGCATTTCTGCCTGTCATAGGCATACCATCCATTAATATTAAGGTGTATGCAGCATCTAAACCCTGTAATTGAATTCCGCTACCAAATGGATTTGGGTAACCTTGAAGCGATTGCCCTAAAATATTATTGCTAAGTTGAAGCCCCGCCTGAGTTTGCAAAACATCGGTTAATTTTTGTAGCCCTAAATTTTGAAGTTGCTTTTCGGTAACTACGGATATAGGCAAAGGTACATCTCCAATACTTTTTACCGTTCTTGTAGCAGTTATTACAACTTGCTGTAACGATTTTGAAATAGTATCTATTTGTGCAACACTTGCTAAAGAAGTAACTAAAAATATAAAAAGTATGTACCCGATTTTCATTCAGGTGCAAAATTCATTTATATAAAAAGGAGTATTATCACACAATTGTAAGAAAATAAAATAATTCAAAAAAGTGATAATAAAATGACAAATAAAATTGAATGATAAAATAATTACATACTTTTTTTTAGCAGACTTGAGGGGCAAAAAAAACAATACCTATACCAATAAGAAAAAGTATTTACGCAAAAAGGAAAATGAAAAAAATAGTAGAAAAACTAGCGCATTAACAACTCACAAGGCTTTATACCGGTGTGTTTTTTAAAGGCAGTACTAAAATGAGAGATAGATGAATAACCTAATAAAGAGGAAACGTCGGTTACGCTTAAACCTTTATCGTACAATAAATATTTTGCATGCTCCATACGTTGGGTTTGGTAAAAATCGAAGATGGTAGTACCAAATAATTCTTTAAACCCTTTTTTAAGATAACATTCGTTGATGGCAACTTTACGGCTTAAAGCCTTTATGGTTAAGGGTTCTCCAATATGTAATAATAAAATTTCTCTAGCTTTTGTGATTTTTTCTCTATCGGCTTCGTTAGCTAAAAATTTACACGTAAACGTTTCTTGATGCTCTCCCAACATACAATCCATGCTATATAAAAGCAAAATTTGTGTTTGAGCGTTTATAAAAATATTCTCTAAGGTATCAGTATAATTATGATTTAATAATGCTTCAATTGCCAAGCGAGTTTTACCACACAAAGGCAATTGTTTACTAAACGAGGTAGTATGTGTAAACGCCAAAACTTTTTCGGAAATAGTTTCTTCTTTTTTACTTTTTTTAAATTGAGTAAGATAATTTGGGGAAAAACTAAAACTAAGCACATCTACACTTTCTACTTTTTCGGCACATGTTTTTGATGCATTAAATTTACAAAAATCGCATTCGGTTTGTTTTTGCTTACAATACAAATTGCCACTTACACAAAACTTTAGCTCTAAATAATTAGCTGTAGGGTTATTTTTTTCGTAATGATAAACCAATATCCCCGTATCATCAATATTCCAACTCGGATTTTTTTTATACCTATTAATAGAATAGTGCACAGACCCTGGTACGGCCCTATCAACATGCAGCAACACATCTAAATCCTCATGCATAAGAGGGCTTTTATGAGCAATAGATAATATGTCTGTTTGTGTATTCATCGAAATATTTCGATACAAAGATACGTATATTTTAAATGATTGTAGAGTGAAAATTTGAGAACCTTACGTAACTATATATTTGCTCATTATCCAAAAATAATAAGACAACATACTTATGCTCTGGCAACTACAGCACATAGCGCAATAGCTTATACATGATAATTAGTAAAACAAGACAAAATTGTACAAAAACCAAAACTTTGAAAACAAAAAAACACATTACACTTATATATTATCATACAGCCCCCCAACCCCTTATCAAATGAGAGGGGAGTTTTAGCACTTAAAATTTCAATACTTTGTATTTTAAAAACATAAAAAGAATTTGTTAAAAATTCCTTCCCCCATTAAATCTTCATTCCTACTTAAAATTAGTGTGGAAATCTTGCTAAAAATTACCCATAAATAGTTTGCTTTTAATGCGTTAAAACCCTTGATTTTACTTATATTTGCCCACCTTAGGTTTTTAAACAAATTAACATAGATTTTAAGTAAATTATGAGTACAGAAAAAGCGGCTGCAAAAGCCAATTATGGAGCAGATAGTATACAAGTTTTAGAGGGCTTAGAAGCGGTACGTAAACGACCAGCCATGTACATAGGTGATATTGGCGTAAAAGGGTTACATCATTTGGTGTATGAGGTGGTTGATAACTCTATTGATGAGGCATTAGCAGGGCATTGCAAAAACATATCGGTTTTTATAAACGAAGATAATTCTATAACGGTTGAAGATGATGGACGTGGTATTCCAACAGGTATGCATACGAAAGAAAACCGTAGCGCATTGGAAGTAGTAATGACAGTACTACATGCTGGTGGTAAATTTGATAAAGACAGTTACAAAGTGTCTGGTGGTTTGCATGGTGTTGGTGTAAGTTGTGTAAACGCATTAAGTAGCAAATTACACGTAACGGTAAATAGAGATGGAAAAATATTTGAGCAAGAATATAGTATTGGTATTCCTAAATATCCGGTAAGAGAAATTGGTAATAGCGATAAGCATGGCACTAAGGTTCAGTTTTGGCCCGATTTGAGCATTTTTACCGAAAGTGTTTATAAAAGAGAAATTTTAGAAGGACGTTTAAGAGAGCTTTGTTATCTAAATAAAAAAATACGCATTAATATTACCGACCTTAGAGAGCTGGAGGAAGATGGAAAGCCCTATACAAAAGAGTTTTATAGCGAAGGTGGTATTAGTGAATTTGTTGAGTTACTAGATAAAACAGCCAATCGCCAACCCCTTTTGCCTGTTGTAATAAATTGCGAAGCACATGATGCTGCAACTAATGTAGCTGTTGATGTGGCCATGATTTACAACACAGGCTATCAAGAGCATTTATTTAGTTATGTAAATAATATTAATACTATAGAAGGTGGCACACATGTGGCAGGCTTTAGAAGAAGCATTACGAGAGTATTTAAAAGCTATGGAGAAAAAGAAGGCATGTTTGAAAAAGCCAAAGTAGAAATTGAAGGGGATGATTTTAGAGAAGGCTTAAGTGCAATTATTTCGGTAAAAGTACCAGAGCCTCAATTTGAAGGACAAACAAAAACTAAATTAGGTAATAGCGAAGTAATGGGGGTAGTAGATAGTACCCTTAGTCGTGTATTGCAGGCGTATTTAGAAGAAAACCCAAGAGAGGCAAAAACTATAATACAAAAAGTAATACTTGCAGCACAGGCAAGAGCAGCTGCCCGTAAGGCAAGGGAAATGGTACAGCGTAAAAGTGTACTAACAGGTGGTGGATTGCCAGGTAAATTGGCCGATTGCTCCGACAAAGATCCACACCGTTGTGAGCTTTACTTGGTAGAGGGAGATTCGGCCGGTGGTACTGCAAAGCAAGGTAGAGACAGAAGCTATCAAGCTATTTTGCCCTTACGTGGTAAAATTTTGAATGTAGAGAAAGCCATGGAGCATAAAATTTATGATAATGAGGAAATAAGAAATATGTTTACAGCCCTTGGTGTAAAAATTGGTACTACAGAAGATGTAAAAGCTTTAGATATATCTAAACTGCGTTATCATAAATTAATAATTATGACTGATGCCGATGTGGATGGTAGCCATATTGCAACGTTGATTTTAACCTTTATTTTTAGATATATGAAGGAGTTGGTAGAGCAAGGTTATGTTTACATTGCACAACCACCGTTGTATTTAGTTAAAAAAGGTAAAGATCAAGAATATGCTTGGAATGATACCGAACGTAAAGCCTTAATAAAATTATTTGGGAAAGGCAACGATGAAAGCGTAAATACACAACGCTATAAAGGTTTAGGAGAGATGAACGCTGAGCAACTTTGGGAAACCACCATGAACCCAGAGACCAGAACCTTAAAACAAGTTACTATTGATAGTGCTGCCGAGGCAGATAGAGTATTTAGTATGCTAATGGGTGATGAAGTACCACCACGTAGAGAGTTTATTGAAACACATGCTAAGTATGCTAGGATTGATGTGTAGGGTTTCTAGATTTTAGAACGAAGAAAGAAATCTTGTAAAATATTAAGCCGAATGTATAAATTTTACATTCGGCTTTTTCTTATAAGTAGCCCCTTTTCACCTTTAGTGTTGATACTAACCCTTTAATTGCAATTTTTAGCCAAAAATCCAATTTTTCACTTTTTTTTGTAAAAACCAAAATTTTTAGTAGCTTGTAACTTAATTACTACGTAAGAAGTGACATTTAGCGTTTCTTACCCCATTATTTCTAACCAATAAATTCTAAAAAAATGAGTAACATGTTAACCGCTTATTGCATGAAAACAAAGGAAAAAAATGTTCCAATGCAAGATGCTAATATAACCAAAACCTCTAGAGGTGGTTATATGGCCCAAGGCAACGACGGTAAAGGCAATAAAATGACTACTATGCTTAGCGAAGCAACAGCTTTAGAAGCAGTAAAAAATGGAGTAGCTAAAAAAGGCTGGTAAATTTCAATTAAAATTTTTGTTAAAGGCTGCCAATGGCAGCCTTTATTTTTGGGTATGGGTTACTGCTCTTTCCAAAAACTTATGTAACTCAGCCATACGTTCAACATTCTCTACTATTAATATACCATTTTTACCTACTTGCTTCAATTTGGCCTTATTGGTTTGAGTTTGTATAAAGTTTAATAAACCAGTAAAAACGTTACTTTGAAAGTACGGACTATCCGGATTACTTACAAAGAAGCATTTTAGTGTCTCCTTTTTTAATAGCATTTTTTCAAAGCCCAATTCAACAGCCAATTTTCTACATTTTACGGTAGTAAATAAATCTTCGGTTTGTGGTGGTATTTTACCAAACCTGTCTGTCATTTCTTTATGAAAATCGTTTAACTCCTTTTCATCTTCGCAATTATCTAAACGGCTGTAGAGGGATAAACGTTCGGTAATACTTTCAACATAATTATCGGGTATTAAAATTTCCAAATCGGTATCAATAGTACAATCGCTTACAAAATCATCTTGCTGTGCTATTTCTTCTTTGTATAAATCTTTAAATTCTTTTCGCTTTAATTCTCTTATGGCTTCGTCTAGTATTTTTTGGTACATTTCAAAACCAATTTCGGCTATAAAACCACTTTGCTCACCACCAAGCATATTACCTGCACCTCGTATATCCAAATCTCTCATGGCAATTTGAAAACCGCTACCCAAGTCGCTATACTGTTCTAGCGTACTTAATCGTTTTCTACTATCTGGTGGTAGCGTACTCATTGGTGGAGCAAATAAATAGCAAAAGGCTTTTTTATTACTACGCCCTACCCTACCACGTAGTTGGTGCAAATCGCTCAATCCAAATTGATGGGCACTATTTATAATTATGGTATTTACATTAGGAATATCTACACCACTTTCTACAATGTTAGTACACACCAATACATCGTAGCGTTTATCCATAAAATCTAAGATGGTGTCTTCTAATTTATCGCCTTCCATTTGCCCATGTGCATATGATATACTTAAATCGGGGCAAAGTCCTTGTATAAAACCACACATTTCTTTTAAGCCATTTACCCGGTTATGTATAAAAAAAACTTGCCCGCCTCTTTCTGTTTCGTAATAAATGGCCTCTCTAATAAAATCTTCGTTAAATACATGCACTTCTGTTTGTACAGGTTGGCGATTGGGTGGTGGTGTATTAATAATACTTAAATCTCTTGCTCCCATTAAACTAAATTGCAAGGTACGTGGTATAGGCGTTGCCGTTAGTGTTAACGAATCTACCGTAATACGTAATTGTTTTAATTTTTCTTTTGCGGCTACCCCAAATTTTTGTTCCTCATCAATTATCATTACTCCTAAGTCTTTAAACTTTACAGCTGAACTTAGTAAGGCATGTGTACCAATTATAATATCTATTTTTCCTTCTGCAACTTTTTGTAAGGTTTCTTTTTTTTCTTTCGTCGATTTAAAACGATTAATAAAATCAACCGTTACCGGAAAATCTTTTAATCGTTCGCCAAAGGTTTTATAATGTTGATAGGCCAAAATAGTTGTGGGAACTAGCACGGCAGCTTGTTTACCATCGCAACAGCTTTTAAATGCAGCTCTTATAGCAATTTCTGTTTTTCCAAAACCAACATCGCCACATACCAACCTATCCATTGGGCTAGCTTTTTCCATATCTCGTTTTACATCTTCTGTTGCTTTGCCTTGGTCGGGGGTATCTTCATAAATAAAACTTGCTTCCAACTCAGTTTGCAAATAATTATCTGGGCTATGTGCAAATCCTTCTTGACTTTTTCGTTGAGCATATAATTTTATTAAATCTGTAGCAATATCTTTTACTTGCTTCTTTGTTTTTTCTTTTAGTTTATTCCAAACATCGCTACCCAATTTATTCATTTTGGGTACGCTACCTTCTTTACCACTATACTTTGCAATTTTGTGTAAAGAGGATATGTTTACATATAATAAATCACCATCTTTGTATTGTATACGAACGGCTTCTTGCATTACACCACCAACATCTACTTTTTGTAAACCGCTGTACACCCCTACTCCATGATCAATATGGGTTATAAAATCGCCAGGCTGCAACTCTCTAAGCATTTTTAAAGTAAGTGCCTTGTTTTTATTAAAGGCTTGTTTTACTTTATACTTATGGTAGCGTTGAAAAATTTGATGATCGGTATAACAAACACATTTTAAATCATCATCTATAAAACCTTCATGAATACTTGTTGGTATGGGCGTTACTTGTACTTCTGCTTTTAAATCGGTAAAAATAGTATGAAGCCGCTCTAACTGTTTTGGGTTTTCCGCAAAAATGTAAATATTATATTTTTTTGCTTCGTACGCTGCCAAATTTTTTATCAGTAAATCGAAGTTGCGATTAAAGGCAGGCTGCTCCTTTATTGAAAATTGAAAATTTGCAAATTCGAGTTTATTCGAGTTATTTAAGTAAGCTTTATTTCCAAATTCTATAAGGTGATAATTTTGCAGTTGCTCCTCTAAAATACCAGCTTTTACAAAATCATTTTCTGCTACTTCGTTACGTTGATGAATTTCCGACTCATCATCTTGTAGTAGTTGTTTTGCTCCAAAAGTTGAATGCCAAATTTCAAAATCTTCCTCTTGCTGTTCAATTTTTTCTTTTATAAATCCCCAATCTTCACTCCAAACAATTGTATTTTCTGGTAAAAACTCTAGTAACGAAACCTGCTCACCACTTTGGTTTTGCAAAATATCGGTATTAGGAATTATATTTACGGATAACAATTTTCGTTCGCTCAATTGTGTCTCAGGGTCAAAAATGCGTATACTATCTACATCGTTTCCAAATAATTCTATACGATAAGGTTTTTCGTTTCCAAAACTATAAATATCTAAAATGCCCCCACGTATTGCAAACTGACCTGGCCCGTAAACAAAATCAGTTCTTTCGAAACCATAGTTTACAAATTTTTCCATTATACCATTTACATCCAACACATCGCCCTGCTTAATACTAATAATGTTTTCGGAAAGTGTTTTAGATAAAACAACTTTTTCAAACAACGCCTCTGAATAGGTAATGACTATATTTTTATTTGTACCCAATGCCAATTTTGTTAACGCCTCTGTTCGTAACATTACATGGCTAGGGTTTAGTAGGCTATAGTTTTTTTTTATTTTATAAGAAGAAGGAAAATAAAAAAGATTTAAAGCATCGGTTAAATTCTCCAGTGTATTATGAAAGTAAGCTGCCTCTTCAGCATCTCTTAAAATTACTAAATGGTTAAGTTGGCTGCAACTAGAGTGATTAAAAACTGCCGAAATAATAAATTGAGAAGCGCTACCAGCAAGGCCTTTAAGGTGTAATCGTTGAGGTTTAGATGTAGTTATCCTGTCCGCTATTTGAAAACAGCGGGGGTCGTTTTTATACTCATTCTGCAACACATCCAAATTCATCGGGTGTAAAGATAAACAGTTTGGAGTTTAAAGTTTACAGTTTGGGGATTTTGAATTTTGAATTTATTTCGTACCTTATACATTATTAATTATACACACCAAAAAAAATACTATGGCACTTGAACCATGGAGAATTGGGAAAGTTGTAAAAATTGAACAACAAACCTATAACACTCGTAGATTTTTTATACAAATACCCGAGCTTTCAACATTTAATTATAAGCCAGGGCAGTTTGTAACCTTAGATTTACCTATACACGAAAAACCTAATAAGCGTTTACGTAGCTACTCTATTGCAAGCTGGCCAAATGGCTCTAATATTTTTGAGCTATGCATTGTTTTATTAGATGGTGGTGCAGGCACAACCTATTTATTTAATGAAATAAAAGAAGGAAGTGAAATAACCTTACGTGGACCAGTGGGTGTGTTTACATTGCATGAAGAAAATTATGAAAAAAATCTTTTTTTAATTTGTACAGGCACAGGTATTGCTCCATTTAGAAGTATGGCAAATTTTATTAAAGAACAAAGCATTATACACAAAGACATTTACCTACTTTTTGGTTGTAGAACCAAAGAAGATTTACTTTATTTTAACGAATTAAAAGCCTTAAGTGATGGCATGCCAAACTTTCATTACATACCCACATTAAGCCGAGAGAATTGGGAAGGTGCTCACGGCTATGTACATGATATTTATGAAAAAATTTGTGCAGCTAATGGCAATGTCCCTGCTAGTTTCTTTTTATGTGGATGGAAAGCTATGATTGATGAAGCAAAACAACGCATTCAGGCTTTGGGTTACGATAGAAAAAGTATTCATCAGGAATTGTATGGATAGTGGTATTAACTAATTACCTACTTGCCGACAGATGGGTTAGCTTATATTTTTTCAAAACTTATTAAGAGAAAAAATAAATGATGTGAAAAAATATTAATTTATTCTACTGATATTTCCTAACACTTCTATTGCAATTTCAATATCTTTTATTGGCACAAAAATATGATCATGGTAATAGGCTGCTACTACATTACAGCTAATTCTATTGTTACTTAAAGCACTTGAAATGGCTGCGTTAAGCCTACTGCTTGCAAAGATGAATGTACAGTTAAAGTAATCCAAACAAAGATTGTTGAGTAACTAAAATGTAAGACATCAGCTAATTCTTTTTGAATAATTATTGTATAACCTTCATCTTCCTTAAAAAAATAAATAATTTTTGTAGCATCTACTAACTGCAAATTATTTATTGTACAAAATACATACTCACCAGCATTAAGTTTAGGCTGCATGGTATGAAATAGTTTTTGCAATTTGTTTCTCCTTGCATTATTATTCTTCTTTAATTTCTTTACTACCGGCATACAATTCGTACGATAACAATCTGCAATCAATTTTGCTGGTAAAAAACTCTATACGACGTTTTGGTTTTAAGCCAATTTTTTTTGCAAGCTCTAAATTACCTGTAAAAATATAACCTGTGTAGCCTTTGCATTTTTGTTTTAAAAAATCGCCTATTCGTTTATAGGTAGCTTCTAATTCTTTTTCTACCCCTAACCTATCTCCATACTCAGGATTAAAATATACTATGCCATTTTCGTTTTCAAGAATATTGGTTTTTTCAAAATCGCAAACTGCAAACTCAATCATTTCCTCTACACCTGCTATGCCAGCATTTACTTTTGCAATCATCACAGCATCTTCACTTATATCTGTTGCAATAATTTTTAGGGTTGGCAAGTCAATAACTTGTTGTTCTAATTTTGTGTATTCATCATCATACATTTTTTCATTATATCCAACCAAATGCATAAAGGCATAATTATTTCGTAATAATCCAGGTTTACGATTAGTGGCAAGTAGTGCAGCCTCAATTACAACAGTACCGCTACCACACATTGGGTTTATAAAGGCACTTTTTCTATCCCAATTAGTGGCTAATAAGGTAGCCGCAGCAAGACTTTCCAGCATGGGTGCTTTACCTGGTATTTTACGATAGCCATGTTTACTTAACGTTTCGCCACTTGTATCTAAAAAAAGTTCGGCATTTTCATCTTGCCAATATAAGTGTATTACGGTTTTATTTAGCTCTGGTCCACTGTTAGGTCGTTCGCCAGTTTTATTTCTAAATCGGTCAACTATGGCATCTTTAACTCTTACATTGGCAAATAAATTATTGGTAATCGTTTCATTATTTACATTGCTGGTAATACTAAAATATCCATCTAATGCAATAACATTTTCCCATTCAAAATCTACCAAGGTTTTGTACAGTTCATCGGCATTAAATGCTACGAATTCTTTTACGGAAAACAATATTTGACTAGCACAGCGTAAGTTTAAATTAAGTTTTATACAGTCTTGCAATGTACCAGTTAACTCAACGCCTGTTTTAAAAATGCGAAGTGGTGTATAGCCTAGTTGCTTTATTTCCATTTCTAAATAGGGTGATAGGCGGTTGCTACACGTTACTATAATGCGATTAGGGGTGTTAAAAATTTGCATGGTGCAAACTTATAACTTATAACTTATAACTTTTAACTTTGCAAAATGTTAACCATCAGCAACCGTGGCTTACAAATGCCATCATCGCCTATTCGTAAATTAGTTCCATTTGCAGAGGCTGCAAAAAAGAAAGGAGTAAAAGTGTATCATTTAAATATTGGCCAACCCGATATTGAAACACCCAAACAATGTTTAGATGCTGTACGCCACAGCGATTTTAAAGTATTGGAATATAGCCACAGTGCAGGCAACGAAAGCTACCGAAAAAAATTAGTAGAATATTACAAACAAGTAGGGATAAATGTAACAGCAGATCAAATAATAATAACAACAGGCGGTAGCGAAGCAATTTTGTTTGGCTTTATGGCTTGTATGGATGCTGGGGATGAAGTAATTATTCCTGAACCTTTTTATGCAAACTATAATGGTTTTGCTGTACAAGCTGGTGTAAACGTAGTACCCATTACCTCAAGTATAGAAACTGGTTTTGCTTTACCGCCGATAGAAGATTTTGAAAAATCAATTACTTCAAAAACAAAAGCCATTGTTATTTGTAACCCCAATAATCCCACAGGTTATTTGTATAGCAAGGACGAAATGGAAACCCTTAAACAAATAATAAAAAAATACAACCTTTATTTATTTGCCGATGAAGCATATAGAGAATTTTGCTATTCGGATGATCACACTAGTGCTATGCACTTAACAGATGTTGGGGACAATATAGTATTAATGGATACCATTAGTAAACGTTACAGTGCTTGTGGTGGACGTATTGGGGCTTTTGTAACAAAAAACCAAACCTTACTTGATGCCACAATGAAATTTGCTCAAGCAAGATTAAGCCCTCCGAGCTTTGCGCAAATTTTAGGTGAGGCTGCTGTGGACTTGCCCGATAATTATTTTGAAACCACTAAAGCAGAGTATAAACTTCGTAGAGATGTTATAGTTAGTAGATTGAATAAAATGAAGGGTGTTTTTTGCCCCAACCCGGGCGGTGCGTTTTATGCTATGGCAAAATTACCTATTGATGATAGCGATAAATTTTGCCAGTGGCTTTTAGAAGAATTTAATTATAACAACCAAACGGTAATGCTTGCACCTGCTACTGGTTTTTATGGTACGGTAGGTTTAGGTAAGCAAGAGGTTAGGTTAGCTTATGTTTTAAATACTGATGCAATTAATAATGCTATGGATTGTTTGGAGAAAGCGTTGGAGCTGTATCCGGGAAGGATGTAAAATAATTGTTAATGTAAATAAAAAGGTACATTGTTTTTTTGTTTAGTAATACAAATCAAGCACTAGTAGACCTAGTTAATTATCAAATTTGTTAATATTGTTTTAAACATTAAAATATACCTAAAACAATCCAAACAACTTAGCATCAATACTTGTGATTATTTTACCTAAATCTTCTTCGTTTTCAGCGAATTTATTAGTATCCGCATCTATTATTAAAATCTGCCCTTCTTTGTAATTGCTTGCCCAATTATTGTAGTAATCGTTTAATTTTTTTAAATAATCTAAGCGAATATTTTCTTCGTATTCTCTACCCCTTTTTTGTATTTGTGCTACTAATGTTGGAACTGAAGCTTTTAAATAAATTAATAAATCTGGAGGCTGTACCATAGTTTTTAATGTTTCAAAAAACTTATAGTAATTGTCAAAATCTCTTTTACCCATTAAACCCATATCATGTAGGTTTGGAGCAAAAATATTAGCATCTTCATGTATCGTTCTATCTTGTATTACTGTTTCGGTACCTCTTTGTATTTCTAACAGCTGATTTAACCTACTATTTAAAAAATAAATTTGAAGATTAAAACTCCAACGGGGCATATCTTCATAAAAATCATTTAGGTATGGGTTGTGATCTACATCTTCAAATTGCGGTATCCACTTATAATGCTTACTAAGCATTTCGGTTAATGTGGTTTTGCCAGCACCAATATTTCCGGCTACTGCTATGTGTTTTGGTTTTTTTATTTTTGCCATACCCCAATCCGCCTTGTGCGGAGCTTATTAAAATTATTAAAAATAAATTCTTTACTTTTTTTTGAATGTTGAAATTAAGCAAACTTATGTATATCACAAATATAAAAGTACAAATAAGTCCCTTTTGGAACATCCCGATTAATTCGGGAAGAGGTTTTGGGTACTAATAATATTTTAGCCCTATGGCCTCTCTTACCAATTTCATGGTAGCATTGGCACTTGCATTTGCCTTTGCAGCTCCTTTTTCCATTACTTCTTTTAAATAGTTGCCATCATTTAAAATAGTATTTACTTTTGCCCGTATTGGTGCAATAAAGGCTACCATATCTTCTGCCAATTGCTTTTTCATCTCGCCATAGCGTATGGTGCAGCTATTGTAGTCTTCTTCAAATTTTTTGAATACATCTTCTCTACTTACTAAGTGCATTAACCCAAAAATATTTTCTATATAATCTGGCTTTGTGCTATTTTGTTCGGTAGGTCCTGCATCTGTCTTTGTTTTCATTACTTTTTTACGAATTACCTCATCTTCATCTGCTAAATACAATGTTGCATTTTGATTTTCACTTTTGCTCATTTTACCCGTTCCATCTAAACTAGGTACTTTAACTAGGGGTTGATTATAGTTGAAAGCTATTGGCTCTGGCAGCACATCTCCATATCTATGATTAAATCTATTGGCAAATGTTCTTGCCATTTCTAAATGTTGTTCTTGATCTTTACCTACGGGTACATACTTGGCCCTATGTAGTATAATATCTGCTGCTTGTAAAACTGGATAGGTTAATAAACCTGCATTTACATTTTGAGGCTGTAACCTAACTTTATCTTTAAATGTGGCCGTTTTCTCTAACTCTCCCTTATAGGCCATCATATTTAAATACAAATATAATTCGGCTGTTTCGGGTACATGACTTTGGCAATAAAAAGCTGCTTTGTCAACATCTAAACCGCAAGCAATATTTTCAGCTATTACCCTATGTACATTTTGTTTAAGCTCTTTGGTATCCGGATGCGTTGTAAGCGAATGCAAATCTGCTACCATAAAATAGCAGTCAAAATCATCTTGCATTTTTACATAATTGCGTATTGCCCCAAAGTAATTGCCTAAGTGCAAAAAACCAGTAGGGCGTATGCCACTCATTACTACCTGCCTGCTGGTAGGCAAGGTTTCTCTCTTTTTTTCCATTGATAGCGAAGATAAGAACTTTGCAGTTTTTTGTTTGTGATTTTCTTAGGCTGGGGTTTTAGACATAATCAAAACCCGTTTATAGTAAAATAAGTTTAAAAGTTTGGCAATTCTACTATTTTAAATGCTAAATAATGAAACTTCAAACGCCCTCATTTTGCCGATTATACTAACTTATTACCACTTTTATAAATGTTACCCCAAACAAAAAAGAACACTCAAAAAACTAAACTATATTTGATTTATGGAAATTACAAACGAAATGGTAGAAAAAATTGCCCATTTAGCAAGATTACGCATACCAGAGGCAGATAAAGAAACCGTAAAAAATGAGCTGCAACAAATGATTGAATTTGTAGATAAATTGAATGAATTAGATACTACAGGTATTCAGCCATTAATGCACATGAGTAACAAGATAAATGCAGTAAGAGAGGATGAAGTAAAAGGAAGTATTCCTAGAGTAGATGCATTAAAAAACGCTCCAGTTAGTGACGGGGTATTTTTTAAAGTACCGAAAGTTATAAAAAAGGCTTAGTGGTTTAGGGTTTAGAAAGTTTAGAAGTCTACATTCTACTTATTTCTTCAACCAAACACCTAAACTTCTAAACTTTCTAAACTCCTAAACTTTTTAAACAATTAAAACAATTTATGCAACCAATAATACACTTAGAAAATATTAGAAAAGCTTACTACCTGGGTAAAGAACCTTTAGAAGTACTAAAAGGTATTTCGTTAGATATTTTTAAAAACGAATACGTAGCGTTGATGGGGCCAAGTGGAAGCGGCAAAAGTACACTTATGAACATTATAGGCTGCCTCGATTCGCTTACCACTGGTAAATATATTTTAAACAATAAAGATGTTAGCTCTACTACAGATAATGATTTAGCCGAAGTAAGAAATAAAGAAATTGGTTTTGTATTTCAACAATTTAATTTATTACCTAGATTAACCGCCGAAGAAAATGTAGCCCTCCCTTTAGTATATGCAGGTATTGCAAAAAAGGAAAGAATAGAAAGAGCTAAAGAGGCTTTAAGAAAAGTTAATTTATCCGATAGAGGGCATCATAAACCCAATGAGCTAAGTGGGGGGCAAATACAACGAGTTGCCATAGCACGTTCTTTAGTTAATAATCCTAGCATTTTATTAGCAGACGAACCTACGGGTAATTTAGATACTAAAACCTCTGTGGAAATTATGAATTTATTTGGTGAATTACATGCACAAGGTAATACGGTAATTTTAGTTACGCATGAAGATGATATTAGCAAATATGCTCATCGAATAGTTCGATTAAAAGATGGAGTGGTGGAAACCGATAAAAAGAATGAGCTAATAACCCTTAGTGAACACTTAGTGTAAAACAACTACTATTTTGTTGCCCTATTTTATCTAAATTTTTGCATTTTTTTTAGTACTTACTTTTTGGGAAACGGGTTGCAAAATAAATTTAAAGAGTGTTTTTAAAAAACATCTTAACTTTTAAACAAAATTTTTGTTATTTCAAATAATTAATCAACTTATGGCATTAAAAATATACACAAAAACTGGCGACCTTGGCAAAACAAGTTTAATAGGTGGTACCAAAGTGAGTAAAGCTAATATACGTATAGAGACCTATGGTACAGTAGATGAATTGAATAGTTATATAGGACTGGTAAGGGACTATTGTACCGATGAAAATAGTAAACTAGTTTTAAAAGAGATACAAGACAGACTATTTACTATTGGATCATCTTTAGCTTGTGACCCCGATAAAGAGCCAATGATGAAAATGCCCGATTTAAAAGAAACTGATGTTGAATATTTAGAGGTTGAAATTGATGCAATGAATGAAGTGCTTGAGCCAATGAAGTATTTTATTTTACCTGGCGGAAATTTAGCTATTAGCCATGCACATGTATGTAGATGTATATGCCGCCGTGCTGAACGCTTTTGTGTAAATATGCAAGAGCATGATTTATTTATTGATCCCTTAGTTATTAAATACATTAACCGATTAAGTGATTACATATTTGTATTAGCCCGTTTTATTGGGCATACCTTAAAAGTGAAAGAAATTAAGTGGAAACCTAGGGTAAGCTAAAAGGTGATTACTAATTATTGAGTAAAAAATTTAATTACTACTCTATTAAAAAAATAAGTGCCTATGTGTTTTATATAATTAAACACATAGGCACTTTAGTATAGAAATAAAAAAATTATCCTAAAATTTTCACCTCTGTTCTTCTATTTAAAGACTTACCAGCAGCAGTTTTGTTGCTAGCTATGGGTTTAGTCATTCCGTAACCTTTTGCAGATAATCGGCTAGGATCTATGCCTTTAGTAATGAGATAAACCATTACAGTTTGTGCCCTTTGTTGAGATAGCACCATATTGTTTGCAGCTTTTCCTACGTTATCTGTATGCCCTTGCAATTCAATTTTTTCATCATCTTTTCTTATTAAAAAAGCTACTAACTCATCTAATACCGCATACGAACCAGGTTGTAAAATAGCCTTGCCTGTTTCAAAATTACAATCTTCCAACACAAAACTTTTGGCCGGCAAATATTGAATTTCTACTTTAAATGCATCTTTATAATAGGCATTTCCTTTTGGTGTTGGTATATCTAAAAAAGAGTAACTAGTACTATCATTAAATCCCCAAATTAACACTTCGTAGGTATCACCTACGGGTAGGCGTAATGTAAATTTTCCTGTACTATCTGTTAAACCTTGATACTCTTTTGCATTAACCTTGCTTTTAAAAATAATAATTTCATGGTTTTGTGCATTATTTTTAAAATCGGTTACAATTACATCAACTACGGCATCTTTATTGGCTGTAGGGGATTGAGCCTTAACTAAAAAAGGAGCTAAAAAAACGATAAGACTAAATAACCATTTTATGTTCATATTATATTGCATTACTGATTAAAGGTAAAATATTTATTGAATTTCTATGCCAATTGTAAGAATTTGTGTTGTGTCGAATTCAAAACAAGTTCACCTATAGATAAATTACTATAATTTTTGCTGCAATTTAACAACCATGTCATTTTTCCAACCGCTAAAATCGCCAGCAATAATATGTTCCCTTGCTTGCTTTACTAGCCATAAATAAAAGGCTAAATTATGTACACTTGCTATGGTATAACCCAAATATTCTTTTGCCTTCATCAAATGTCTAAGATAGGCTTTGCTGTAATAATTGCTCATTTCACAATCTATCCCTTCGTCTATTGCCGAAAAATCTTTTTCCCATTTTTTATTATCAATATTTATGACACCATTACTAGTAAACAACATAGCATTTCTGCCATTTCTTGTTGGCATTACACAATCAAACATATCAATTCCCAATGCTATGTTTTCTAAAATATTCCAAGGAGTACCTACGCCCATTAAATAACGGGGTTTTTGCATGGGCAAAATATCGCAACAAAGTTCTGTAAATTCATACATCACTTCGGTTGGCTCCCCTACACTTAAGCCTCCAATAGCGTTGCCTGTAGCATTTTTGCTAGCAATATACTCGGCACTTACCGTTCGTAAATCTTTGTAGGTACTACCTTGTACAATTGGAAATAAGTTTTGAGTATAGCCATATTTATCTGGTGTGTTATTAAATCGTTCAAAGCATCTATCCAACCATCTATGCGTAAGCTCCATTGATTTTTTTGCGTAGGAATAATCGCTTGAATAAGGCGGACACTCATCAAAAGCCATAATAATATCACCGCCAATAATGCGTTGTATATCCATTACGTTTTCGGGTGTAAATAAATGTTTACTACCATCAATATGGCTTTGAAACAATGCACCTTCTTCGGTTAATTTTCTATTATTTGCCAATGAAAACACTTGATAACCACCACTGTCAGTTAATAGAGTTTTATCCCACCCATTAAATTTATGTAAGCCTCCAGCAGTTTCTAATACATCTAGCCCTGGGCGTAAATATAAATGGTAAGTATTGCCTAAAATTATTTGTGCCTTTACATCTTGCTTTAGCTGCTGTTGTGTTACTGCTTTTACACTGCCTACAGTACCTACAGGCATAAAAATGGGGGTTTCTATTTTGCCATGGTCGGTGGTTATTTCACCTGCTCTGGCTTTTGTTTTATCGTCAGTTTTTTGTAGTGTAAAATTTAGTACTGTCATTTTTTATTTTTGAATTTCAAGATTGCATTTGTGCAAATCTTGCCATTTGTTTATGTATTTTTGCAAAATGAATTTTACCCAGCTAGGGCAACTGCTTTTTATTCTTTTTTGCCTTGTAACTTTTACTCAAGTTTTTTATTTTTTATACTTTTTTACTCGATTAGCCTTTTATAAAAAGAAAAACAAAAGTACATCTCAAACACATCCAGTATCTGTAATAATATGTGCCAGAGACGAAGCTGCAAATTTAGCAAAAAATTTGCCAGGAGCCTTAGTGCAACAATATAAAACTTCCCATGAGGTAATTGTAGTAGATGATAACTCTTTTGACGACACCAAATACTTGTTAGAAGAATTTAAAAAAACATTTAAACAATTATACCCTATTTTTTTAAAGCAAGAAGCAAAGTTTATTCCAGGGAAAAAATTTCCCTTAAGTATTGGTATTAAAACAGCAAAGCATGAAGTTGTTTTACTTACAGATGCTGACTGTGTACCTGCCAGCGAATATTGGATTGAACAAATGCAAGAAACTTACGACGATACAACAGAAATAGTTTTGGGCTATGGTGCATTTAATAAAAGAAGAGGATTTTTAAATAAATTAATTAGATGGGAAGCTTTTAGTACAGCTATTCAATATTTTTCTTACGCCCTAGCTGGTATGCCTTATATGGGGGTAGGAAGAAATTTAAGTTATAAAAAAACAATTTTTTTTAGGCATAAAGGCTTTAGTGCACACAACCATGTACTTAGTGGCGATGATGATTTATTTATAAATATGGCTGCTACAAAAATTAATACAAAAATTAATATTGATGCTGATGCCTTTACCCTTAGCGAACCTGCAAAAACTTGGAGCCAATATGCCAAGCAAAAAAAAAGGCATTATAGTACAGCTAAGTATTATAAGCCTTTGCATAAATTTTTATTAAGTGTATACACTTTCACTCATTTTTTATTTTATCCTTTATTAGTGGCTTCCATAATTTTGTATAATTGGAAGTTTGCTTTAATAGTATTTGGAGTTCGATTTATTATACAAAGCATTGTTTATTTTTTAGGGATGAAAAAATTAAAAGAAGCAGATTTGTTTCCCTACTTTTTACTGTTTGATATTGGAATGTTTTTTTATTATTTGATATTTGCATTTAGTATTTTTAAAAAACCATCTAAAACTTGGAAATAGTATTAAAATATTTTGACGATTTTACCCCTACGCAACTACAGCAATTAAGTGCATTAAAAGAGTTGTATACCGATTGGAATAGTAAAATAAATGTTATTAGCAGAAAAGATATGGATAATTTTTATCTGCATCATGTATTACACTCGTTAACTATTGCTGCAAAATTTGAATTTACCCCTACTATGCAAATTATAGATTTGGGCTGCGGTGGCGGCTTCCCAGGTATTCCATTAGCCATATTTTTTCCCGATACTCCCTTTCATTGTGTAGATAGCGTTAATAAAAAACTAACAGTAGTTAAAGAAGTAGCTAATGCCATTGGATTAAAAAATATTACAACTCAACATAGTAGAGTTGAGGAAATAAAAAATAGAAAATTTGATGTGGTTATTAGCAGGGCTGTTGCACCGCTAAAAGATTTATGGTATTGGAGTAAACCAATTTTAAATAAGCGTACAGCAAATAACAAACAACCCTATGGATTAATTTGCCTAAAGGGTGGCGATTTAGCACAGGAAATTTTTGAAAGTAATTGTAAACCACATATTTGGGAAGTAACTAAGGTTTTTAATGAAGATTATTTCGAAAACAAGTTTTTACTAAATGTTTTATAAACTCTAGGTATCCACTTTGTGGTATTGTTTTAGTTAGTTTTTTTCATAAAATTTGTATAATGAAGATTCCTTTAGCTATAGTAGAAGATAACCAAGTAGGAGACCTATCTGTAGCGTTAGAAAATGAGGGTATTGATGCATTTAATATCAATAATAATGATTTTCAGCTATCAATAATTTTTCCCAAGAACAAGAAGCTAATTTAACTAAAGATGAACAATATGAAGAACGAGAAAGAGACTACAGGACAAAATCAAGGGCAGCCACAAATGCAGTCGGGCAAATACTCGGACGTAATGGAAATGACTCGCTCGATATTCGCATTAAAAAATCCTCTTACCAAGGAGCCACTAACAAAGGCACCGCAGACCAAACGAGACAATACGATAGGAGTGACATTCTTAAAGCGTTCCAAGAGTCAGCCACATAAGTAGAAACACTTTCAGTTGAACTTACTGAATTACGCAAAAATCTATTACCCTTTTTCAGTTAAAAACTTCCAAAGCCAAACATCTGTTTGTGGTGTATTTCCTATGGGGAAATCATGGGTGTAGCCACTATCTATAAAACCGTATTTTGCATAAAAGGCTTTTGCCGTTTCATTTTGCTCCCATACGCCTAGCCAAACAACTTCATAGTTATTTTTTATAGCAAAATCTATATAAAAATTCATTAAAGCTTGCGCTACTCCTTTGCCTTGATACGCTTGTAAAACATAAATTCGCTTAAGCTCTAAGGCCTTCCATTGTTGTAGTATGGATAAGTGTTTGTATTCTTCTGCAAAAAGTAAATAACCAACCACTTCGTTATTAATAGTGGCAAAAAAGTAATGGTAACTTGAATTATTTAATTCACTTAAAAGTTTTTCTTCGTTATAATTCTCTTCCAAAAAACCATTCATATCCTCAGCAGTACATGTATTTACAAATGTATTAAAAAAGGTTTTCTTTGCAATAGTTGATAATTGTGCTAGCTCGTTTTTTTCAATCCTTCTAACCTCTATATGCATTTATTTTACCAATTTAATTCCAATAAATTATTTTTTCTTTCTACATCTGCCATACGTTTACTTGGGTCTATTTCTACTGCTTTTAATGTACTTAATTTTTGAGGAAACTCTACAATATAAGTAGGGTGTGTCCACTTCCACTCTTCATGTACTATCCTTTTTTGATTATTATTTTCAAGTTGCTTTTCGCCAAACATTAAGTTCAAAGGCATATAATGCATTTCGGTAGTACTGTCTTTAAAAGTAAGCTGAAAATCAATAGGCATAGGCATTTGCCCAATACGCTTTAGTCTAATTTTAGATACCCCACCCTCTTCCCACAAACTATCAATGGCATAATTAATTGTTTTAGTTGTATTGCACCAATACTCTTTATACCAATCTAGTTTTATATCTGTAGCTTTTTCGGCCAATACAATAAAATCGTTGCTATTTGGGTGTTTAAATTTCCATTGATTGTAATAGTCAATAATTATTTTATCTCTATTTACTGCCCCAACAATATAGCCAAGCTGCTCCATAAATACTGCACCTTTGCTATACGCTGCTGTTCCATAAGCAGCGTTACTATTAAAATGATCGGCATGTGTAGTTAGGGGTTCCTCATATCCACTTTTAGCTAATCCAAAATAACTTGTGTAGCTATCGCCTTGGTCTTCTGGTATAATATCTAATACGTCTTTTAGTTGCTTACTATCTGGCTTAGCTGCAAGCATATCTACATACTCTTGCTTGTTCGATTTTTTATTGTAAAATTTGGTTACTAAGTTTTCTGCAAAGGTTGTAAAACCTTCATCCATCCAATAATATAAACTTTCATTTGTTCCTAACATCATTTGGTACCAACTGTGCATCCACTCATGAAATACTGTACCTAAGCTGGGTCCACTGAGCAATGTTGCCATTGGGTATTCCATACCTCCATCTCCTCCTTGTATAAATGAATATTGTGGATAAGGATACTTACCAAAATTATCTTCAATAAACGGTAAAGATGTAGCTGCGGCATTTAATACAGTTGCCCAAGCTGCATCGTTTTTTTCATCGTTTTGCTTGTAGTTATAAATAACATGTAAAGTTGTATTTTTTAATTTTTTAGTAAGATGTTTAAAATCTGGATCTGCTGCCCAAACAAAATCATGGACATTGTTTGCTGTAAAACGCCACGTACGTTTTGATTTACTAGCAGGTTTTAAATCGGTAGTGTTGGCAGCATCATACCCCCAACCAATTTCGTTTGCATTTTGCAAAACGCCTGTGCCGCCTAGTTTATAGGTGGGATCAATATTTATGGTAACATCATAATCTCCCCAAACACCGTAAAACTCTCTAGCCACATAAGGTGTAGGATGCCAACCTTCGTAATCGTACTCACATAATTTTGGATACCATTGGCTCATACTGTATCGTACTCCGGTAGCAGGGTTGTCTCTTCCGCTTCTTCGTATTTGTAACGGAACTTGTGCTTCAAATTCCATATCAAAAACCACTTTTGTGTTAGGTAAAATTGCTTTGGTAAGATTTACCTCTAAAATAGTTTCGTGGTATTTAAAGGGTTGGGCTATGCCATTAACTTTTAAAGAAATTATTTTTTGATACCCAATTTCCTCTGGTGTTAATTTGCTAATTCTATCACGTACTCTTCCATCCCAATCTTGTCTTCCATTATTTACAATTTTACCTAGCTCTCTGCTACGTACATCCATACTACTGTTTGGCTGAAAAGCATTAAAATATAAATGATAAAATACTTTGTTCAATACATCAGGAGAATTATTGGTATACTCAAGTTTTTGCTTTCCTGTAAATTTATTGGTAGATGCATCCACATCAATATTCATAGCATATTTTACTCGTTGTTGCCAACGGCTAGGTTGAGCAAACGAACTAATAAATACAAAGGTTAAAACAAGAACGAAGGAAATTGATTTTGTAGTCATACTAATAATTTAATTAAGGCAAATTTCGGTAATTTTAAGTTATGCAAAATACAAAAATTATAAATGATTTTCCATTTACTAAATACTCAAAAAAAACTTTTCCTAGTAATGAAAGTATACGTAAAGCAACCGATTTTTATACATGGATGGATGAACGAAGATCTGTAAGAGATTTTTCGTACAAGCCTGTTGCAAAAGAAGTGATAGAACGTATTTTATTAACGGCAAGCACTGCCCCAAGTGGGGCACATAAACAACCCTAGACCTCTTGTGTGGTAAGTAATATTGAAATAAAAACAAATACGCATAGCCGCAGAAAAAGAAGAGTACGAAAGCTATACAAAACGCAGCCTTAGCGGCACTTAAACATACACCAAGCCCTATGAATTTTTAACTAAGGTACTAAACCGGCCAAAAAATGAAAAGCGATTTTTATTGGTGCCCGTAGGTTATGCTGCTGAGGACTGCTGGGTGCCAGCTATTAAAAGAAAGGAATTGAAAGAGGTGAGTGAGTGGTATTAACTCTTACCCTCCACTACAAGAACAATTTCCCCTTTAACTGTTTTTTCATTAAAATAATCATGTACTTCTTGTAACGTACCCCGTTTATTTTCTTCAAATTTTTTGGTAAGCTCTCTGCTAACGCAGCAATTTCTATCTGCCCCAAAATAGTTTATAAATTCATTTAATGTTTTTACTAAACGCATAGGGCTTTCGTAAAAAACCATGGTACGTTCTTCTGTAGCCAATTTTTTCATCATAGTTTGCCTGCCTTTTTTTAAAGGCAAAAAACCTTCAAAACAAAAACTATTTATAGGTAAGCCGCTATTTACCAAAGCAGGTACAAATGCTGTAGCACCTGGTAAACATTCTACTTTTACATCATGTTTTACACATGCTCGTACCAATAAAAAAGCAGGGTCGCTAATACCCGGTGTTCCAGCATCGGTAAGTAATGCAATAGTTTTACCAGCTTGCATTTGCTCAGTAAGGTGTGTAACAATTTTATGTTCGTTATGTTGATGGTATGGGGATATTGGCTTTTGTATTTGATAGTGATTTAAAAGTACAGATGAAGTACGAGTATCCTCGGCTAATATTAAATCAACTTGTTTTAAAACCTCTACAGCTCTAAAGGTAAAATCGGCTAGGTTGCCTATTGGTGTGGGGATGATGTATAAACCCGCTAACCCCCTGAAGGGGGAATTGGGTGTATGAATATTTGAAATTTCCTTATCAATCAAAGTAATATAATTATAGAAAAGTAGTTTTAACCTGTCTTAGGCTTAAAAGCCCCTTTAGGGGTTTGGGGTAATTTGGTTTACATTTATTTCATACATTTCCATAACAGCATTTGCCAATAATTTTTTTGCAGCTTCTTCTGCAATTTCTTTTGCAACTTGTTCGCTATCAGCATCTATTTGTAAATCAATATGCTTGCCTACTCTTACATCTACAACATTATTTATTCCTAAATTTTGTAAGCCGCCCATTACTGCTTTACCTTGAGGATCTAATAAATTTTTAAGTGGCATTATTTTTACTTCTACGGTGTACGTCATATTTAATTGCGTTTATGAAGCAAAGATAAAATAATGTAAGCAATGAAAACAATTGGAATAGCCAACCATTTTAATAATAAAGCTGTTACCACGGCTATGCCTACTAAAATAAATTTTGGTAAATTGCTTTTTATACTAAAATCTTTAAATTTTAATGCCATAAGGGGCAGTTTAGACACCATTAGAAAACTTAATAAAATTATTAACCCATATAAAAACCATTTATTCATTAAAATAGTATACACCATTTCGGTTTGCATATTCCAATAAATTAATGGCAAACTTGCCACTACCAAACCAGCTGCTGGTATAGGTACCCCTTTAAAACCAAAGCTTTGTTCGGTATCAAGATTAAACCGAGCCAAGCGGTAAGCTCCTGCACAAGCAAAAACGAAGGCAGGCATAAGCCAAAGCATACTAGTTTCCACCCCTTCATTTTCTCTAATAAAGCTCATTCGTAAAAACTGGTATAAAATAATAGTTGGTGCTGCACCAAAACTAACCACATCTGCTAAGCTGTCTAACTGCTTACCCATTTCGGAGGATGCGTTTAAGGCTCTTGCTACAAACCCATCTAAAAAATCGATTACTGCTGCAATGCCAATAAATAAAGAGGCGTAATATAGCTCCTCGGTTAGTCTTACAAATTGGCCATCGGCAGTTATTTCGATAGTATTTTGTAAGGCAAATACAATAGCTATACAACCAAAGAAAAGATTTAAGAGCGTAAAAATATTTGGAATTTGTTTCATAAAACAATTGGCTAATTTGCTAAAATGCTAATAAGTTTAAATTAAAAAGTATTCAATTAGCAAATTAGCTAATTAGCACATCAGTACATTACTTCTTCATCAAAGCCTCTATCTCTTCAACTGTAATCGGTATATTTTTCATTAAATCTTTATTACCTGTTTTGGTTACCCAAAAATTATTTTCAATACGTACACCCATATTTTCTTCTTCTATATAGATACCAGGTTCTATGGTAAATACCATACCTGCTTTAATGGGTTCCGTTCTTGTACCTAAATCATGCACATCTATTCCTAAATGATGACTAATACCATGATACAAATATTTACGGTAAGCTCTATTTTCTGGGTCTTCATTTTTAATAGCACTCTTTTTTAGCAACCCAATTTTTTGAAAAATAACGGTTGCTTCATCTCCAATTTTTTCGGTATAATCTACAATGCTAATACCTGGCTTTAAAATACTAGCTGCATAATTATGCAAATGCAAACAAGCGTTGTAAACCGTTTTTTGTCTACGGCCAAACTTACCATTTACAGGTATTGTTCTAGTTAAATCTGCACAATAACCTCTATATTCTGCACCAAAATCCATTAATATTAAATCACCGTCTTTACATGCTCTATTATTTTCGGTATAATGTAAAACTCTTGCATTATTACCACTTGCAATAATACTACCATATGCAGGACCAGTACTGCCCTGCTTCATAAATTGATGATAAATTTCAGCCTCAATTTCATACTCCATTACACCAGGTTTTACAAACTGCAATAAATGCCTAAAAGTGTTATCGGTAATATCCATTGCCTTTTGTAAAACTTCAACTTCGGCAGCAGATTTTATGCCACGTAAATCTTTTAAAACTTTTGCACTACGTTTATAATTATGTAAAGGATATCGCTCCTTCATCATTGCAGCAAAGCGATAATCTTTTATAGGCACCAAGTTTGCCTTTCTATCATTTTCGTTTGTGTTTAAATAAATGGTATCGCTTAAATGTATCCAAGGTTGTAGTAATCCTTCTAAACTATCTAACCAAACAATGCGTTGTATGCCGCTAATTGCAATAGCTTCCTTTGTACGTAACCTATGGCCATCCCATTTTTCTTTTAATTCGTTTGGCCTAACTAGCACTAGTACTTCTCTATATTTTTCATCGGGATTAGTTGGAAATAAAATCAACATACTATCTTCTTGGCTAATACCTGTAAGCCAAAACAAATCGCTATTTTGCTTAAACGTATAAATAGCATCTCCATTACTAGTGATTTCATCATTACTATTAAAAATGGCAATAGAATTTTTATCCATTTTTTCAACAAAACGCTTACGGTTTTGTATAAATATTTCAGGATTTTGTGGCAAGTATTTCATACTAATAATTTATAGTGCAATATACGAAAATACAATTAGTGCAATGGCTCCCTTTGGAAGGGTTGGTATTGGCTTTGTTTACATTTGTTAGATATTTTATGTAGTACCTACGCCCTGTTTACGTAAGTATTTTGTTAGGATAACAATCATTTGCCCCTCTACTCTTCCTTCTATTTGTTCTTTATTATCTTTAACTAAATGAATATTTTTTACAACGGTACCCATTTTAGCATTAAGTGTACTTCCTTTTACATCTAAAGATTTAATGAGTACAACACTATCGCCATCTAATAATTGATGCCCGTTGCTATCTACATGTAATTCTGCTTCTCCATCATTTTCATCATCTCCCATTTTTTTTGCCCAAGCTAAATTATCATCATCTAAATACATCATATCTAAATTTTCTTGTGCCCAACTTGCTTTACGTAAGCGGTTAAGCATGCGCCAACTTACAATTTGTAGTACTGGCAATTCACTCCACATAGTTTCTAATAAGCACTTCCAATGCGTTTTATCTAACGCTTCGGCTTTATTTAATTGTGCGATACATTTTGCACAACAAAAAATACATTTATCATCGGTAACATATACCACTGGTGGTACTTCGTAAACTTTCAAGTTATTAGTTGCTGTACAAAGCTCGCAAACATTACCACTTCTTTCTTTTAAATTATTTTCTACACTCATGCTTTTGTTTATGTTGTGTTTATTAAATTATGTTTTATAAGTGTGTATGTTTAACACGTTAAATTATTAAAAATTATATTATTTTCAATAATTCTACAAGTTTATTTAATTACATCAAACATTACACATAAATATTGAAATTTTGTAAACATTATTAGACATGTTTTTATTATAATGCAAAAAAGAAGAGGAAAGTTAAAATTATAACAACTAAATCTAGTATAACTTTGCATAAAATTAAAACGATTACTTTGTATGTCAGTTCCTTCAATCATTTCTATGCCTAAAAACGATCTAATTAACCTAGGGTTAAATGTTTCTAACGATATTCATTACCAATTAAGTCCTGAGCAATTAACACAACAAACTGTTGACCGTAGCGAAGGCGTTTTATGTGATACTGGCGCCTTAGTAATTAATACTGGTAAGTTTACAGGCCGAAGCCCTAAAGATAAGTTTACTGTAAAAGATGCCATTACAGAAAATACTGTGCATTGGAATGATTTTAATATCCCAATTGAAGAAAAATATTTTTTTCAACTAAAAGAAAAAATGTTGGCCTACTTAGCCGATAAAGAAATTTGGGTTAGAGATTGCTATGCTTGTGCCGATGAAAATTTTAAATTAAGGTTACGTGTAATTAATGAAAACCCTTGGAGTAATTTATTTGCTTACAATATGTTTATACGGCCAGAGGAAAAAGATTTAGAAACCTTTACTCCTAACTGGCATATTATACAAGCGCCTGGCTTTAAAGCTAACCCAAGCGAAGATGGTACAAGAGCTGAAAATTTTGCAATACTAAGTTTTACACATAAAACTATATTAATTGGTGGCACAGGATATACTGGTGAAATTAAGAAAGGTATTTTCACCATGCTTAACTATGTGTTACCAACTAAAGCAAATGTGTTAAGCATGCATTGTAGTGCAAATATGGGTAAAGACGGTGATACAGCTGTATTTTTTGGCTTAAGTGGTACGGGTAAAACTACACTTAGCGCCGATCCTAATCGTTTATTGATAGGTGATGATGAGCATGGTTGGACGGTAGATAGTGTATTTAATTTTGAAGGTGGTTGTTATGCAAAAACTATTGACCTTAGTGCAGAAAAAGAACCAGAAATTTTTAATGCTATTCGTC
>Ga0209596_1000159_pt1 | contig 60619 bp, 47 predicted proteins | sample M_130807_MF_Meta_FD_187314 | JGI IMG/M metagenome (GOLD analysis project Ga0209596, IMG submission 187314) | Freshwater microbial communities from Lake Montjoie, Canada to study carbon cycling - M_130807_MF_MetaG (SPAdes) (version 2) | ecosystem: Environmental > Aquatic > Freshwater > Lake...
AAGATCAACCAAGCATCTTTAAAGTTATCAAAAAAATGGATGTGATGCTTACTTATCCGTATCAATCCTACGAACACATTATCGACTTTTTAAGAGAAGCGTCTATCGATCCGAAAGTACAAAGTATAAAGATTACCCTGTATCGCGTTGCAAAGAACTCAAACGTTGTAAAGGCGTTGATCAATGCTATAAAAAACGGGAAACAAGTTACGGCCATTATTGAATTGCAAGCCCGATTTGATGAAGAAGCAAATATTTATTGGGCTGGAAAACTTCAAGAAGAAGGCGCCAATATAATTTATGGTGTTCAGGGTTTAAAGGTGCACTCAAAAATGTTCCTTATATCCAGAAAAGAAAACGGACAAATCAATCAGTATGCCCACATAGGAACAGGAAATTTTAATGGTGATACCGCACGCATATATACAGACCATACCATACTGACTGCAGATAAAAAAATTACCGAAGAAGTAGAAAAAGTTTTTACATTTTATTCCGATAATTTTAAGGGAGGGAGCTATAGGCACTTGCTGGTGTCTCCTTTTTTTATGCGCAAACGATTGACACAACTTATCAACAAAGAAATTCAAAACGCCAAAGCAAACAAACCGGCATCTATCATATTGAAATTAAATAATTTGGTAGATTCGGAAATGATCAAAAAATTATACGAGGCTAGTTCCGAAGGAGTAAAAATAAAACTGATAATAAGAGGAATCTGCTCATTAGTAGCTGGAGTAAAGGGCTTAAGCGACAATATCGAAACAATTAGTATTGTAGACAAATTTCTAGAGCATAGCAGAGTGTTCATATTTAATAACGGAGGAGATGAAAAATACTTTATATCTTCGGCCGACTGGATGACCCGAAATTTAGATCATCGCTCGGAAGTTGCAGTGCCTATTTACGATAAAAAGATTCAAAAACAATTAAAAGAAATTATCGATTTGCTTTGGGCAGATAATACAAAGGCGAGAATACTGGGAAGCAAACAGGATAATGAGTACAGAAAGTCGGCCGGAAAAGTAAAGATCCGTTCGCAAGAAGCTATTTATAATTTATTCAAAAACGTAAAGCATTAAAGACAATTGAAATTTGCAGCAATCGACATAGGTTCCAACGCAGTAAGACTTTTGTTTTGCAACGTTTATGACGACAACGGCAAGATCTCATTCAAAAAAGCAGAACTCATCCGAGTTCCGATCCGTTTAGGTGAAGACTCCTTTTTAAACGGAAAAATTTCAACAAAAAAAGCCGACAAATTAGTAACTGCCATGAAGGCATTTAAAAATTTGATTGATGTATATGATGCGATCGACTATCGTGCATGCGCTACATCCGCTATGCGCGATGCTGATAATAGATATGATGTTGTTCAACGTGTGAGAAAAGAGGCGGGAATAAAAATTGAAATTATTGATGGTAAGACAGAGGCCGATATCATTTACGCAAATCATATTGAAGAACATTTAGATAAGAGCAACAATTATTTATACATTGATATTGGAGGGGGGAGCACCGAAATAACCTTGTTTTCAAAAAACAAAGCTGTTGTTTCCCAATCTTTCAACATCGGAACGATACGAATGCTTCACAATAAAATTGAAAAAGAATATTGGACCTATTTTAAAAACTGGGTGGAAGAAATTACCAAAGGGTACAAACCTTTGATTGCAATTGGTTCCGGGGGAAACATCAATAAACTTTTTAAGATGTCGGACAGAAAACCAAACAAAGCTTTGCCTACTGAAAAACTAAAAGGTATTTATGATGTATTAGAATCCTATTCGTATGAAGAGCGTGTAAAAATTCTTGGGCTTAATCCCGACCGCGCCGATGTAATTATTCCTGCTTCAAAAATATTATTGACCATTCTTAAAAAGGCAGCTATTGAAAAAGTAATCGTTCCTCAAATCGGGCTATCCGATGGTATTGTGCATCAACTTTATGAAAAATACAAAGAGAAAAAATTAGCAGAACAGGGTTAGTGCAATCAAGGGAGCGCTTTTATATTTTTTTGAGAACTATTTCAGGAATCACATAAATTTTTTAAAGCTGCCTCAACTGTCGGATATTTAAATTCAAAGCCTTCCTTTACCAATTTTGTAGGGACCACTTTTCTGCTTTTCAAAATCAGTTCCGTCTCTGTTCTTATAAAAAAAGCACCGATTTCCAACATCCATTTTGTTGCGGGCAACCCTATTCTTACATGCAATTGCTTTCTCAGCAAGGACATAAAATGATTATTGGTAATGGGATGTGGGGCAGCAAAATTATACGCGCCTGAAGCGTTATCGTGTTCAATCAACCAAAATATAGCATTTAAAAAATCTTCTTCATGTATCCAACTGATAAATTGTTTTCCGCTTCCCATCTTTCCTCCCAGCCCTAACCTTGTTAGCTTCGACAAAACAGGCATTACACCTCCTCCTTTCCCTAAGACCATCGAAATGCGCATTGCTACTTTTCTAGTATTAGGAGTTATCACTTCGTTGAAGCTTTGCTCCCACAATTTGCAAACCTCCACAGAAAAGCCCGATCCGATGTCTCCTGAAAATTCATCCATAAATTTTTCTTCCGAGTAACCATAAATGGTAGCAGAAGCACTATTTAACCATACATGCGGAGGATTTTTGGTTTTGTTTATCGCCTGGCCCAATACTTTTGTTGCGTTTATTCTGGAGGAAATAATTTCTGCTTTGTTCTTTTCATTGTACCTACAATCAACGCTTCTTCCGGTAAGATTGATCAGCACGTCAGCCCCCTCGAACGAATTTGCCCAATCACCAATTGTTGTCCCGTCCCAATTTATATAATTGATGTTTTTTTGTTTTCGGGATGCGCCTCTCGTCAAAACAATAATTTCAGTTCCCGAAGTGTTAAACCTGTCATTGATCGCTTGGCCAAGAAACCCTGTTCCTCCAGCCAAAATAATTTTTTTTATTTTCATAATTTTCATAAAAAACCCCGAAGAAATCTTCGGGGTTTTTGTTGGTTTAATAAACGTTAGTCGTAGTTTTTTTCATTCGATCAAAAATGCTATTTGTTTGCTCGATACAAATATAAAAAACAAAAGGGCATCATAACTAATTTTTAGTTCTAATGCCTCTTCTGTTAGTGAGCCTGTTGGAGTAGCAACATGGTATACAATTCTATTAATTTACAAAACACATTTTAGGAACATCGGTAACAAAAACCGTGTATGTAGAGGTGGTAGAGCTAAAAACAGGATTAATATTTTGGGAATTTTCAGCGCCTGACGTTGGACCAAGCCTAACCAATTCCTTCCCGATGCTCCAAAAACTGTGTTGTTTTTTTATCTCGTTAATTTAATTTTTCCTTTTGCTTCTAATTTTTTTCCATCGGCCCCTGTTGCAGAGACAATGTATAAATACAACCCTTCTTTCGCTTTGGCACCTGTTAAGGTTGTGCCATCCCATTTGCCATTGATGCCGATATAATCGTAGACAACATTTCCTTTCGTATCATAAACGGTGGCATTCATATTAACAATGTTTTTACTTGTGAATGTAAATACATCTTCTTTCCCATCTCCGTTAGGAGAAAATTCCGAAGGCATAGAAGCTAAAGATGAGTTTCCGGTTACTTCAATTTTCAAACTGTCAATAGCCGCTTTTCCATCAGGACCAATTGAATTAAGCGTTATCGTATACAATCCGGGAACATCAAACACTTTTATTGGGTTTGAACCTGTAATTGATTTTGTGCCATCGTTAAACGACCATTTATTTATTTTTCCTGTTCCAATATTTGAAAGGTTAACGATTAAAGGAACGGCTCCGCCTATGCAGCTAGAGGAAATGGAAGCGACACGGTCTTCAGAGAATGCACTTAATTCCTTTTGTACCAATTTTTTATTTTTTACCGAAACAGGAACTTGATTTTTTACTGGCTTTTTTTCCGTGTTATCAACTACTTCTTCTTTTGTTATATTCGTTGGAGTTGCTATTGTATTTTTAATTTCATCAACACGAATAGGTGCTGGTTTCTCTGCGATTTGTTTTGTTGGGGTTTCGGTAATTGGTTTAGCTATTTCTGTTTTGTTTCCTGAGTAGTTCATAACTAATACGGTACCTACAACAGTCGCTGCAGAAGACACAATAGCAACAATGGTATTGGTTCCAATTTTATTCAAAAGCATCTTTGCTAACACGCCCACACCGGCACCTTTAAGCCCCGTCTGAATGTTCTTCCATACACTCGGATTTACTTCTGCCTCGAAGTTTTCGAATGATTTCTTAAACATATCTTCTAATTCATTTTCCTTCATAACTAACTATCTATCTATCGGTATTATTTTTTGTAAATGTGCTTTTGCCCTTGAGTATTGAGATTTTGAAGTGCCTTCTGATATATTCAGCATTTCGGCTATCTCTTTGTGTGAATAACCCTCAATAGCATAAAGGTTAAAAACCGTTTTAAATCCAACTGGCAGCGTTTGAATTATTTTTAATAAGTCCTGCGCTGCAAAATTATCGTTTAAATAACCGGATGATGGCAACATAAACTCCACACTGTCCAGATCTATATTTTGTTTAAATTTTTTATTCTTTCTGATGTTGGAAAGCGCTGTGTTTACAAGTATTTTTCTTATCCACCCCTCTAATGATCCTGTTCCCTTGTACGACTCAATGTTTTCAAAAACACTAATAAACCCCATTTGCACGACATCCTCCGCTTCTTCTGAACTATCACAATAACGAAGGCAAAGCCCCATCATCTTGCGAACAAATTTTTCGTACAAATGTTTTTGAGCAATTGCATTCTTTTCAATGCACCCTTTTACTATTTGCTCATCAGTCATAATTGGTTTCTGAAGTATAGATGCAAAGTTGCATTATTTGGTTGCACAACAAAAAAATTTTTTAGTTTTTATTAACAAACCTTTCTTTATCCACAAAACAGTAGCACTTTTGGGTATGGCAAAAAAATTCCAGCGCAAAACAGAAGGGCCGAAAAAGAGTTTTTTTTTCGAAGAGATCGTGAAGGTGTTATCCGCAAATCGCAATAAGTCATTAAATTACAAGCAAATAGCTGCAGAATTAAGGGTCACCGACCACGGACAAAAGCAGATGATCAATGTTATTTTAGAAGAACTAAAGAACAAAGGCACTGTTTCTGAGCCAGAAAGAGGTAAATTCAAAATTACAAGTGCAGATGTCTACATCACCGGTAAGGTAGATATGACCAGCACCGGCAATGCATATATCGTTTCCGAAGAAACGGAACAGGACATCGTTATTCAAGCGAAAAAAACGCTGAATGCCATGCATGGGGATATCGTTAAAGTGCGATTGTTACCAACATATAAAGGGAAAAAAGAGGGGGAAATCGTGGAGGTGATCGAACGTTTCAAAACAGAATTCGTTGGGACCATCCAAGTTTCTCCTCGTTTTGCTTTCTTGGTTCCAAGCAACAATAAAGTTCATGTAGACATATATATTCCGCTTGAAAAACTGAATGGAGCAAAAGACGGACAAAAAGCGATCGCGAAAATTATAGAATGGCCCAAAAACGGAGTGAACCCGATTGGTGAAATCAAATCTGTTCTTGGTGATGTAGGTGAAAACAACACCGAAATGCATGCCATCCTAGCTGAGTTTGGTTTGCCCTATGAATTTCCGAAAGATGTAGAACGTGCGGCCGACCTTATTCCTATTAAAATTACAGAAGAGGAAATTTCTAAACGACGTGATTTCCGAGATATAACAACCTTTACAATCGACCCTGTTGATGCAAAAGACTTTGATGATGCGCTATCTATTCAAAAATTATCAAATGGAAACTGGGAAATAGGTGTTCACATTGCTGATGTGAGTCACTATGTGAAACCGGAATCAATGATTGACAAAGAAGCTATTTCGAGAGCAACATCTGTTTATTTGGTGGACAGGGTAGTCCCCATGCTTCCTGAAGTGCTCTCAAACAATGTATGTTCTCTTCGTCCGCACGAAGAGAAACTGTGCTTCTCCTCTGTCTTTGAAATGACAGATGATGCAGAAGTTGTGGAAGAATGGTTCGGTAGAACAATCATTAATTCCGATAGGCGCTTTACCTATGAAGAAGCACAACTTGTCATCGAAACAGAAGAAGGTGATTTCAAAGAAGAGATCTTAACATTAAACAGACTTGCAAAAATACTACGCGCTAACCGATTTAAAAAAGGAAGCATTGCCTTCGAAAAAATGGAAGTGAAATTTCATTTGGATGAAGTTGGAAACCCTACAGGGGTGTTTTTTAAAGTAGCGAAAGATTCAAATCAGCTCATCGAAGATTTTATGTTATTGGCCAACCGAAAAGTGGCTGAATTTGTAGGAAAGAAAAAAGACAGTTCTGAAAAAGGGCCGAAATCAAAAGAGTCGCAACGACCTTTTGTGTATCGTATTCACGACAAGCCCAATCCGGATAAGTTGCAAAACTTTGCTGAGTTTGTGGCTAAATTTGGTTACAAAATAAATATCAAAACGGAAAGTGCTGTTGCCGATTCAATGAACAATTTATTGAAAGAAGTGAATCAGAAAAAGGAGTCTGGAATGATTGAAATGCTAGCTATACGCACTATGGCGAAAGCGGTTTACACGACCAAAAACATTGGTCATTACGGATTAGGGTTTGATTTTTACACCCATTTTACTTCCCCAATTCGCAGGTACCCGGATGTTATGGTGCATCGTTTACTGCAGCATTATTTGGATGGGGGCAAAAACCCTGATATCGATAAACTGGAAGAACAATGCAAACATTCGTCTGACATGGAAAAGCTGGCTGCAGATGCAGAACGAGCTTCCATCAAATATAAACAAGTACAATATTTAACGGATAAGATCGGACAAGAATTTGATGGGATTATTTCAGGTGTAACGGAATGGGGAATTTTTGTAGAGCTAATTGAAAACCACTGTGAGGGGATGGTTCGTTTGCGCGAATTACGTGATGACGCTTATTATTTTGATGAAGATAATTATTGTTTGCGCGGTCGTAAATATGGAAAAGTATTAACGCTTGGCGACAAAGTTCGCATTGAAATAAAACGCGCTGACCTTGTGAAGAAACAGTTGGATTTTGCTTTAGTAGAAGTTGAAGAAAGAAAAATAAACGCATCTACAGCAACAAAAAAACCGGATCACAAATCGAGAAATAAAAATTATAAGGAAGAGATGAAGAGGGCAACTGAAAACAATTCAAAACACAAACAACATGAAGCGGCTCCTTCTCTGAAACAAAACCCTGAACCTAAAAAACCAACAGGGAATGACTTTTTGGATGAATGGGGATTTGAGGTGTGATGCGCTTATTAGATAATAATTTGACGCAGTTATAAATCAAATAAAAAAAGTACAGGTGTAATAAATACGAATTACGGTTCAATCTTTTTAGATCATATTCAATCTTTTCGACAAATCATCTTTGTATGAACCACCAATTGGAATTAGTTTTTTATCTTCTTCCAAAATTAAATTCGGTTGTTCGATAGCAACAATTTTATCGATTCGAACAATGAAAGAACGATGAACACGAATAAAATCGTTTACAGGAAGTTTTTTCTCAATATCCTTCATTGTAGAGTGAATTGTATATCTGGCGCTACTTGTATTGATCACAACGTAATCTTTTAAGGCTTCCACAAAATAAATATCGTTCGTTTTCACTTTTACCAAGCGGGAATTCGACTTAACAAAAATGATGTCCTTCGACTCTTTATTTTCAACAATTGAATACAGGAAATCGCGTTCTTTTTTAACATCCGTATCTTTCTCATGCTTGTAGATGGCCATTTCAATGGATGTATGTAAATCAATTTCTTTGAATGGTTTGATGATATACCCGAAAGGTTCTGAAACTTTTGCCTTACTTAATGTACTTTCATCCGCATACGCTGTAAGATAAATAATAGGAATATTAAATTTTTCACGAATTTGTGCTGCCGCCTCAATTCCGCTCATATCGCCCTTTAGCATAATATCCATTAATATCAGGTCGGGTTTTACATCTTCAGCCGTTTTGATAGCATCTTCCCCAGAGGAGCAAATTCCAACAACGAAGTAACCAAGTTTTTTCAGACTATGCTGAATATGCTTTGCAACAATGCTTTCATCTTCTACAATAAGTATATTCGTTTTTGACATATTTTAAATTCTATTTTTTACTTGATTTTGTTTAAATACAATGGAATAATTCGTCCCTTTCTCCAAATGCAGTTCAATTGTTCCACTCAATTGATCGGTCAAAGTTACAACTAATTGTAACCCTAAAGACTCCGTATTTCTGTAATCTATGTGCTTAGGCAATCCTTTTCCATTATCTCCAATCAACAATATCAAGTCGTCCTCAACAATTTTCATTTTGATGGATACCTCTCCGCCTTCCTTTTTTTCGACGAACGCGTGTTTTAAGGCGTTGGAAACAATTTCATTAATGATTAATCCACATGGAATTGCCAGGTCTAAATTAAGAAAAACATTTTGAATGTCAAGATTTAATTTTATTTCACGATCAAAATTAGAATAGGAGTGAATTAGATTTTGTGACAGATTGATAATATATTCCGAAAAATTAATGCTTGAAAAATCCTTTGTCTGATAAAGGCTTTCGTGAATAAATGCCATGGATTTTATTCTATTTTGGCTTTCTTTTAAAATACTAAGCGTTCCTTCATCCTTAACATAAGACGACTGAAGGTTCAAAATACTTGAAATTACCTGCAAGTTGTTTTTTACCCGGTGGTGCACTTCTTTCAAAAGAATCTCTTTTTCCTGCAACGACTTTCTGATTTTTGCTTCCGATTGCTTCTTTTCCGTTATATCATGACCGATACCGGAAACCTCTAACACATCTCCATTTTCATTAAAAATAGGATTCAAATAGATCTCTCTCCAGGATTCTTCCCCATTTTTATTTATAAACTCTGTTTCTAAATATTGTGGATTGCCTGCAAAAGCGCTTTCGTACTTTTTGATCCAAAAGTTATCATACGGCTCACTCGACTGGCTATCAAAGGCAAAGACAGAAACACCAACTTGTGCTTCGATTCCGGATTGTTTCAAAAGTTGATGCGCATAATTTTTGTTAAACGTTGACAGGCGCAAGTTTTTGTCCACTGTCCAAATAATATGGGAGCCGCTTTCAATGATCGCATTTAATTTTACAGATTGCGTAAACAGCTTTTCCTGGCTTTGTTTTATTTCTTTTTCAATTTGCTGTTTCTCAGTAATGTTTCTAAAGATTCCTCTTGTAGAAATAACAATACCGTTTTCCAACTTACTACTTACGCTTCCTTCACAGATCACGGCTGCTCCTTCTTTCGAGATAAACGTTAATTCGACATTCGCAATGGATTCACCTAATAAAATCTTTTTAAAAATAGCCTGACAGTGTTCTAACGAATTCGGGTGAATAAAATCAAATACGCTGCAGGTTTCAATATCCCGATCATCATACCCTAGTATTTTTTTCCATTCATTATTTACATAAAAAATCTTTCCATCAACTCCAACACTTTGAATAAGGTCTGTTGCATTTTCAAATAAATCACGGTATTTTGCTTCGCTCTCCTTTAATTCTCTTTCCGCTCTTTTTAATTCTGAGACGTCATGAGAAACACCCATGGCACCCACAACAACGCCTTCGTCATTCTTTATAACAGATGCCGATAAGAAGGCAACAAATAGTTCGCCCGATTTTTTTTTGTTAACCACTTCCCCAGAAAAAGAGCCCTTTGTATAGATTTCATCATCGGTGATTCTTCTTCTCTCGTTAGGGTTTGCATATAAAACACTAACATGTTTCCCTATCACCTCTTCCGGCTTATATCCGAATGTTTTCTGTGCAGCGACATTAAATTCTATTATCAACCCTTCTCTATCTGATGCACAAATCATATCCAATGAACTGTCAATAAGCAGACGCGTAAACTTTTGTGCGCCTTCTAAAATTCGTTCCGTTTTTTTGCGTTCGGATATTTCCTGTTGAAGTTTCTTATTTATTTCTTCTGCAAGCTGAGCTCTCGTTTGTTCTTTTAAGAGCTGTTTTTCGGAAGAGCTATCCTCTAAACTAATTGAAACAGGAGGCCCTTTTGAAGTTTTTTTTATTGGATTTATTACTTTTTTTTGTAATAATTCCACTTGCTTCTGAAGTTTTTGAACCTCGGAAATTAATTCGCTTTTTGTTTTTTTTGAAAGTGTCATGAAATTTGAAATCGCCTACTTATTGGATGCCTGGAACGAATGAAGGCGTTTCGGGAACAACCTTAATGCCATCAAACCTAATTTCAATATCGTTTTTATACAAAATAGTTAAAAACAAAATTCCTGTTTCGTCATAAAACTTCCAGTCGCCTTCCTTCAATCCTCCAACATATTTTCCGGTCTGTCTTTCTTTTCCGTTTTCATAATAATAGATCTGCATCCCATCCGGAACGCCATCTATAAACTTTCCTACAAACCTAAGTTTACCATTCGAGGTATAATAATGTTTCCATTCACCATCCCGTAGATCGGCTTTGTAATTCCCCTCTTCGCGATACTCGGGAAGCTCTAGCATCCAAGGGCCTTCTTTTAAGCCATCCATGAAATCGCCTTTTGTAATTACTTTCCCGGAATCGCTATATTCGATCATGGTCCCATCCTCCAGATCATTTCTATAGTTTTCTTCTCTCAATAAATTTCCTGATTCGTAATACCATTTCCAGGCGCCTTGAGCTTTTCCCCTTTTATCGTATTTCCCTTTTTGTTCAATTTTTTTATTGGGATGATAAAACACCCAATCACCGATTCTTGTTCCGTTAAGGTATTCGCCTTGCATTTTCAATTCTCCGTTTGAGTGGTATTCTTTCCAAATCCCTTGCTGGCGGCCTGCTGTATCTAAAATCCCTTCTCCAGTTAATACGCCATCTACAAAAACCTTTGCTCCTATTACATTTCCATCCGGAGAAAACGCTCGTTGAATTCCTTCAGCAACGCCATCTTTATATGTTGCCGTAAATTTTACAGCGCCATTATCGTAATAGGTTGTTTTCACGTCTAGCTTTGCTAGTTCCGGTGCATTCAATTGAATGACACCGTTACTATATTTTGTGGTGTTTAATAAACTTCCTTTAACAGAGTATTCTTTAAAGTAGCCATTCATCTTATCATCCGAATAGTTAACTTCATTTTTCATAACACCTGATGGATAAAACTCTTTCCAGACACCTTGTTTCATTCCCTTCTCATCTTTTCTATTTATTCTTTCTTCACGTTGAATAAAGCCCATTTTATAAGCTGTCAAGGTGACTACGGTGCTATCAGGCGATAGTTCGTACCCCTGACCCTCTTCCTTTCCTCCAACAAAAGGGGTTATTTTTTTAACTTTTCCGTCCTTATAATAACTAACGGTATTGCCTTGTTTAACGTCATTGTCATAATTCTCGGCTGTAACAAGGGTTTGGTCTTTTGTGTCATATGTTTTTTTTAACCCGGTCTTTTTGCCTTCTTTGTAATTAAATTCGAATGCCAACTTTCCTTGCTCATTATAAAATTTCCAAACACTATCCAGTAGGAAGTTTTTTCTATTGCCTTCTGATTTGAGGGTTCCTGTTTGAGAATACGTTTTCCAATAACTATCTGGTTTCCCATCGCGCATAGTGCCTTCACTAGAAACTATTCCGTTGTCGAAGTAAAATTTATTATACCCGTTAGGATTCATGTTTTGATTTGGCTGAGCAAATAAAACAGATGGAAATAAGATCAAAAATAGTTTAAAAAATCTTAACATACTTATTAGGTCTTCGCCTACAAAGTTATACAATTTGAGGGATTTTGTAACGGAAATAAGAACAAATTCCTTAGAGGTTGAGAGGAAACAAGCGCTTATAAAATTGTTCTATTATTGATTCGAAGAAAAAGTGGAAATGGCAATGATCTGTATTTTGCGTTCTAAGGCGGCCATCGGATTATAGATGGAGTTTTTCGTATCATAATAATCGTCGCTTACATTGGGACGCGCCTTGAGCTCCCCTATGTCTTCATTAAAAAAAGTAATGCTCCCTTCTGCCTTATTAGGGTTATCAACATACTTCACAAAAACACCGTTTTGATATCCCATGAAATAATTACGCAAGCTGGATATTCTTCGTTTCGCGAGATTTATATTGTAGTCGGTTGATGCCAAGGGGCTGCAAAACCCTTTCATCGTGATGGTTACTTTTTCGCTGTCATTTAAAACTTTCAGCAGCAGTTGTGCAAACTTTTCAAGGTCCTGCATTCCAGCATCTACAGAGTCATCAAAAAGGTTGTCAATGTCGTTATCTGCTCTTTCTTTGTCGATATCCTTTGCACCTCTTGAATATTCTTTTTTATATAATTCGCGCATTGCAGCATAGTCTTCATACGTTTTTTTATAGTTTTTTGTGGTTGTTATAGCGAGCGTTTTTTTGTCTGGCTCATCATTATGAAAATAGAGCGTGAGCGGGACAAGTAATTTCATTTGAGTTACAAATATTTTTGTACTATCAACCTGTATAGGTGGTACGTTTGGTTTAGGAAGTTTAATCATGTAAATATCGTTACAACAACTTTCTTTCTCCTCGAAAAAAGACCCTATACGATTTGAAGAAATAAACGCTTCGGTCTTCTTAGAATTAATAGAAAAATAAATGTCATTTAAGTTGCTATTAAAGGGTAGTCCTAGATTTTTAGGCTCTCCCAATTCTTTGTTTTTGTATTCACTTTTAAAAATATCGAAGCCCCCTAACCCTTTGTGCCATGTTGAACTAAAAAACAACTCCTGGCAAGGAGTGCAATAATATGGCGTTATTTCATCATCAATCGTATTGACCTTTTTGCCTGCATTTACAGGCTTCTCATAGCTACCGTTCTTGCCAATTTTGCTATACCAAATATCCATCTTCCCTTCCCCTCCAGAACGGTTAGAAGCAAAAAATAACACCTCATCATCACCTAATAATCCGATTGCCGGTTGCGTATTTGTTGATCCTTTTGCGTTTATTTCAGGAGGCAATTTTTTTAATGATTCCCATCGCCCGTTTTTATAATCGGAGGAGTAGATCTCACAATTAAACTCTTGTGCATTCTTCTGAACACACCTAGTAATATACACTTTAGTGAAATTGGCATTAAAAGATGTGTTTGCATTGTGTATTCCCTGACGATTAAAAAGTGTATCGAGTTCAATTGCTTTTTCCCACTTCAAACTATCTTGAACGGCTGTATAAATTTTGTTGTAGCTCACTTTATTTTTTTTGTCAGCATCCTTTTTATCACGCAAAGAAGAAAAGTACAAAAGGCTGTTAACCTGTACTGGCGCGTATTCCGACACTTTACTGTTTACAGTGCTATCCAAATGAACAATGCTTACACTTTTATCGGGACTAGCCACAAGCAGCTGTGCGTAATCACAAGCTGCAACTTCCTGTATCGCTTTTTTTACAAAATAGCTATCCTTTTTTTTCTTGTTTTTCTTCGCGTACTTATCAAATAATTTTTTTGCGTCTTTGTATTTTGCCTGTGTTTTTTTGATGCTTGCAATCCAGAAAACACATTCCGGATATAGCTTTCCTTGTGCATCCTTTTTATAAACCTTAGCATACCAATGGTCCGCAATTGTAAAATCGAAATTCAAACGACTCGCTTCTGCGTATCTATATTGAATCGTAATGTCGGTGGAATCCTGCAAAATAGCCTGATTGTAATAAATAGCCGCGCTAAAAAAATTGTTGTCAGCAAATGCTTTGTCGCCGTCGGCAAGAAGCGTCTTTAGTTTTTGTGCAGGAAGCGAAGCGCTAAAAATAAGGAAGAAGAGAAGAAAAAAAAGTATGTTCTTTCTTCGATAACAATAAAATGATTGATTCGCGTTCTTGTCAAAAATCATAGCCTACATATAAATTGGACAAACGCGTTGTTTTGCAATAAAAGGTTTGATCTTCTTGAAGATATAGATCACAGAAAGTTCAAACCCTCCCCGGTGATTTGTTGCCGCAATCAATTTTGATGTATTCATATCATAACTTACACCTACCGTAATGTTGCGGTAATCCATATTTGCAACAAGAATAAACGCATCTTTCAGTCTGTAAAAACCGCCTATCGAAACAGCTGTTGTCATTCCGTCGACAGGTTTCAAATAATATTTACCAAATAAACCCATGACCGTTTCATGAAACTTGCCTTGCTTTTGATATAATACAGTTGGTAGAACATCTATTTGTTCTGTAACGGGTAATTCAAGAAGTCCGTTGATGCTTGTTTTTACATCTAAACGAATAGCATCATTATTAAAAAACGATTGTTTGGGCTTGTTTAAGTGCAATGCAGAAACCCCAATGCTTGCTTGAGTCCTAGCATTTTTTTTATACAAATATGCTACCCCTCCACCAAAATCGAAATAGGTGATTCTTGTTCTTGGAAAATTTTCTCCGCTGGGCAATGATGGATCATAATTGTCGCCATCAAATTGATTGTCAAAGGTAAGTGCATTGATATTAAAGCTTTTCGAACTAACGCCAGGTTGCAATGCAACAGAAATAAAATGCGTTGAATCTTTATTTAATTTTTTTATGTACGCACCGGACAAATAAATTTGTGTGGTTGTAAATTTTGAGTCCCCCGATTTATCGGTGTTAACAACTACTCCGGCAGCAACCGCATCATTCTTAAGTTTTGTATCCAGCCGAGTATCTGATGCAATGGAGAAAGTTCTATACGGAACAGGGATAATGGACCATTGACTTCTGAAGTTTCCAACAAACCTCCAATCGCCATTAAACAGACCCGTTTGAGAAGGGTTTAAATTTTGTGGCGAAGCATTAAATTGTGAATAATGAATGTCTTGTGCACAAACAAAACTCACACAAAAGACAACTAAAAATAATATGATCTTATTTTTTTTCATTTTCAATTACCGAATAAGGGTGGTGTTTCCTTGTTTTTTTAATTCACTACCATTATAACATTTCACTGTAAGGTACCAAGCAAAAACAGCGGGATCTGCCTTCATATCTTTATAAACACCATCCCAACCCTTATGAATATCATCTGTTTCGAAAACCAATTGACCCCACCTGTTGTAAACTGCAAAATAAAGCTCGGCCACAGAATTGCTTCTAACATATAAAACATCGTTGTGCCCATCACCATTTGGAGTGAACGTGTTAGGAACAAAAACATCATCTAAATTACATTTCATTGATTTCACATAAATTGTAATTGTTGCACTTACAATACATCCCAATGCATTTGTTATGGTAACGGTATACGTAGTCGTTACTTCTGGTGTTACTGTCGGATTAAAAGCGTTTGGATTACTTACACCGGTTGCCGGACTCCATAAAATTGTAAGTGTTGTGTCTGTGATTGCATGAATAATTGTTGATTGTCCTGGACTCAACGAATCGTTGTCTGCTGATGCAGAAAGCGCAAACGAGGCCGGATCAAAAACAGAAACCGTGGTTGACAACATTTGGGAACAGGTATCTCCCTGAGCATTTACAGCAGTGACCGTTACTGTATATGTAGTGGTTACAGCTGGTGTTGCCATTGGATTGCTTATCGTTGAATTACTTAACCCTGACGCTGGTGACCAACTGTAAGAAAAGCCGCCAGAAGCTGAAAGAGGTGCAGCTCCACCTATACAAACAGATTGATTTGCATTTATTGTTGCCCCGGAAGTATTATTAAAAACTATCGCAGCAGTGTCGGGACAACCATTTGCGGTTGTTGAAATCAAACTTATATTATAATTTCCGGAAGAAGGAAATGTGTGTGTCGGGTTTTGTGAGGTTGACGTAAAACCATCGCCAAAGTCCCATTGCCAGGAAACTGGCGACACAGCAGAAGAATCATAAAAGTTTAGCGTATTCGAGCAAGGGGGATTTGAGAAATCGAATGCAGCAGAAATTCCTGGATAAACAGTAATGAAAGTAAAGGCCGTGTCTGCAATGTTACATCCAGTATTTGCTAAGATGAGAGACACCAAATAGGTTCCGGGCACATTGAAAACATGCGTTGGGTTATAAATTATTGAAGAAGTATCTCCTCCTCCAAAATCCCACAAATACGTTCCGTAGGGGGAACTTAAATTGCTGAATGTAACAGAAAAGGGAGCACAACCAGCTGCTGTATCGATTCTGAAATCGGCATGAACGGGAGGAACCTGAAAATCAAATTTAAATGTTCCATTGTTACAATTGGATGACATATTAATTCCACTAGAAGAAACGCCAGTTGTTAATGGCGAATAAATTGGGCTGGAATAAGGCCAAGAACCAGGAGTAACTGGAAAATCATCATTCCCTCCGCAACCTGCACAAACCGATTGGTAAATAATTCCCTTTTTATCAAACCGGCTTGTTCCTCCATCTACGTGCTCCCAACTACTCGCACCACCAAAATAGGTGGCATAAAACAAGGATGCTGCATTCGCAGACAAAACGATTAAATAAAAGTTGTGCCCATCTGTTGTGGCTTGATAAGCCCCGGGTGTAATAGGCATTCCGGTTGTTGTCGTTACAGGAGGAACAATTTTTCCGCCCCATCCAGAAACATAAATATTCTTGCATTCATCCACCAAAAAAGCGGATGGTGAAATATTGGGAGCGCCACTTCCGTTGCCAAAAACAGTTGAAAAACCAATTGTTGTAAGAGCATCATTCATTCGTGTAATAAACTGCCCGCTGTTGGGATTACTATATACGCCTGGTGTGACGGGCATCAAACCTTCTGTTTGACCAACAACATATACATTGCTATCCTTGTCCAATTGTATAAAATACGTTTGGTCATATGCAGGAGATCCCCAATAAGTGGATGCAAGAAGTGCGGCTCCATCTTTCTTTATTTTTGAAATATAACCATCTGCTTTCCCTCCTTGATACGTGGTGTGCACCACTCCTGCAGTTGTTGGAAAATTATTACTTCTTGTTCCTCCAGTAATATAAACATTCGAAGAATCGTCAAGCGCCAATGCATAGCCCGCATCATTATCACTTCCACCAAGATAAGTGCTCCACAACAAAGTAGAAAAATCGGAATTGAATTTAAAGGCTACAGCATCTTGCTCGCCGCCCAAGGTATTGTCAAAACCACCAACAATTGGAAAATTTCCTGAGCGCGTAGAACTTGCTATATAGGCATTTCCGGCAGCATCAACATTGATCTCGCCACGATATTGGTCTCCATAATTATATTGCAGCGAATCGGCAGGAAACTCATAGGTTGTGCCAGAAAACAAAACACTGTCGTTGTTTACGTTCACCCCGTCATTCATAGTGCCACCAATGAATGTGGATGCCATTAACGTTGTGCCGTTAGAATTAAATTTAGCAACGTAAATGTCTGTGCCATTATCAAAAAAAGATCCGTTATAAATAAAGTGCAACAGTATTCCGCCATTAAACGTTGTATCATATGCTGTGGGTGTGACAGGAAAATCGGACGAACCTGTAGCACCATACAATAACAGATTTTCGGCATTATCAACCACTAAACTTGTTACGATCTCTGTACCAACAGCACCGCCAATATAGGTTGAATACTGTAAAAAGGTTCCTGATGAATCGTATTTTGTAATGACCACATCCGTTCTGCCATAAGCTGTTGCACCATTAAAAGTGGCATCATACGCGCCCAGAGTGGCTGGAAAACCAATGTCAAAACATGTTCCTCCGGAATACAAATCTCCTTGCGGATCATAAGTAGCGGTCATGCCAAAGTTGTCGGCAGTAGAGCCGGATGAACAAGCAAAAACTAGCACCGGATCGATTACTAGTTCAACATCCTGGTTATAGCCTTTCGGGAAACGAAAATGTATTGTCTTGTTTTCTAAAACAAATTCACATGGAACTTTTACTTCTGCTCCATCAATCCATTGATATGCATATGGCTTTTCTTCAACCATTTGATTTACGCTGGTCGTTAAAATTAAAGCCCCTTTTTCAATTTTTATGTTGTCCAATCCTTCATAATAAAGTTTGATATCGTTGGTATTTGCCTTGGGAGAAACTATAAAATTGTATTTGACACTGTTCTGCATGCCCAATATTTGCAGTTCAATTCCTTGGTATAAATTTTTATAGTTTACCTCTCTGAAATTTTTTGCATCACCGACCCATTTGCTCTTGTCTTTACCAATAAAATAATTACAATAATCGTGGGATTTGTCTCTCGCACTTGTTTCTACAGAAGACAAAGCGTTAAGGAACGACATGCGGAAAGCGTGAGAGCGAATAGGTGCTGTGGAAATGTTTTTACTGTTTTGCCCTGCATGATTGCTTCGCAAAGTTTCTTTATCGTAAAAATTATAGGTGAATGCATTTTTTTCAAGAAACAGGGCCCCGCCATCTAGCTGAGCACGAAACAAAACTTTTTTGTCCCATTGATTTTTGTTTTCAGTAAATTTTATTTTGTTCTGCGCCTCCCCTGATCTTACTCCACCGCCAGCCACCCCTTTTATAAAAAAGGAGAACAGAAAAAATAAAAAAAAATATTTTTTAACTAAACGTTTCATGAACGAAGTAACACTGTTTTTAGTTGAAGGGGCTCTATCAAAAATAAGAAAAAATATCTTATATTCAATGGCTATTTTGATGGTATTGCACTCATGCCCACCTTTGCCTGCTGATAATCGGGTTTTAATTCCAGTGTCTTGCTCCACGCAAGTCGAGCTTTTTCATAGTCTTTAATCGTAAAAGAGGCTCCTCCGATATTATACCAATAGTCAGCATTAGAAGGTTCAATCTCTGCCGCTTTCTCAAATCGTTTTATTGCTTCCCTTGGGTTTTTTTCACCTATTATCATCCCCTCATTAAAATACGCTGCGGCTAACAATCCAAAATTTCTCTTTAAAAGTGGGTTGTTCGGAAAGATAGATTTTGCGATGTCCCAATATTTTTTTGTTTGGTCATACTCCTTCCGCTTGAAATAACATACACCCAGGTTTAAATAACCGTTTACATATTGGGGGTGAATTTTAATTGCTCTGTTCAAATAATAAATACCTTTTTCAATTAATTCCTTTTCCTGTAATTTATTTTCCGGTTTTTCTGAAAGGTCCACAAATGCTTTTCCGGCATTTCCATTCACCAATGCACTGTTTGGAACCGTTTGGGCGTCTGTTATAAAAAGCGTCTGATCGTTTTTCCATTCTGCATTTCTAGCAATTGTTTTTACCCCACAAAGAAGCACAATAGTTCCTATTAATAATACACCCCTTGTTTTTCTTGATTTTTCATCCGTTATTTTTTTCAACAACCAATCAAGACTTATTGCAATTATAATTGCAAAGCCAAACGAAGAGTGATATATCAAACGCTCGCCCATAGTAGCACCGATGTCCATTAATAAATTAGAGACCAATGCAAGATGAATCAGATAAAATGCAAGTGCAAACGCAATCATGTTTCTTCTGAAAAACAAAACAATGGTTGCAGCAAATAATGATAAATGAATACCTATCGACAGCCAAACGAGTGGATTGAAAAAGTTTTTATAGGCAATTGTGTTGTAAGAATAATCACTTGAAAGTGGGTGAGGAAAAAATAACCCCCTAAGGTAATGATTAAGTACCTCTATCTTTGTGGCCCATTTTTCTGGGTTTGTTGCAAACATGTATGGATTGTTAAGTACGTCAGGGTTTTCGAAGGTGGCTCCTTTGCCGACAATTGAAAAACGGATATACAAATATATCCCTGCCACAACTGAAATTCCAATTACAGAAATCACCCCTTCTGAGGTATTATCATTTTTTATAATGAAAAGAAGCATTGGTAGCAAAACCAATAATGTGATTGCATATTCTTTTGATAATAAAGCCAAAAAATAAAACAAAAGACCGAAAAACAAGACTAACATATTCTTTGTTTCCCTGTAATTGAAAACCGAAATAAAAGTAAGAACGATAAATAAGAACGATAAAATTTCGTCCCTGCTTTTCACATTCGCAACAACTTCTGTATGAATTGGATGAATTAAAAAAATGAGGCAAGTTAAAAATGCAACAAGGTGGTTTTTCTTGAAAATAAATTTTCGCAAAAAGAAAAGCAAAAGAACAACAGAAAAAACATAGCACAAAACATTCACAAAATGTCGAAAGTGAGCAAGGCCAAGCTGCGGATCTGTTTTATCAGATGTCTTAAACAGCTGCTGCTCAAGGGCAAAAGTAGCGATAGAAAAGGGGCGGTAGCGTCCTCCCGAAAGCTGTTGCGTTGAACCCATTTGACGATAAAAACTTTCGTATGCATCTGTCTTAAAAATTTTACGGATGCCATGAACACCTTGTTGTACATATTCATTCCCCTGAATAACGATTCCATCATCCAACGCATATTCGTTGTTGAACGTGTTTGCGTAAAATAGCAACCCTACTATTACTAGTATCAGCGCCTGTGTTTTCAGGTAAGCAAAACGAAAGTTGCTGGTTATATCCGTGGGCAAAAGATGGGCTTCTTTTTTCGTTTGTTGCTTCATCATTTTCTGTGGTACAATTTCTGTAGGAGCCTATGCCTTGTTTATTTAGTAATTTTGCAGACCTTTGGAGTCGTCTTGTTAAAAAAATATTTGATAGTAAATATACATTAATAATCACTTTTCTTTGAAAAAGTTTTTCAAAAATAAATATTTTCTCGCTGTCCTGTCTGCGCTATTTTTCGCTGTGGGTTTCTTAATGAACCATTCACTTTCAGATGGGTCTGCTCCAACAATAAGTAGTTTTGAGAACGTGCTGCATAAAAAAGAACTTCGTCTGAATGAAGAGATGACCGCCTTAGCAAAAAGAGCAGAGACACAAAATTACAATCAACTCTTTACAGAAAAACCGGATTACTATAATACGCTTTTAGAAGATGATGGGCTTGCGCTCCTAATCTATGAAAATGACACACTGAAATTCTGGAACGACAACTCCATTGCTGTTGAAAACTGGATAAAAGAAATTTGCCTTGATTCAAAAATGGCCAAACTGCGAAACGGTTGGTTCGAGGTGGTTAGGCCACATACAAATGCCACTACAACAAAAGCAATTGTTGGGTTAATCCTGGTTAAAAACGAGTTTCCTTATCAAAATAAATATTTAACCAATGAGTTCCAAAAAGATTTTGCAGTTCCTGCAGAAACTAAACTGATCACCGACAATCCGAATGCAACCAATGGTGTCAAAAACTATAATGGCGAATACCTTTTTTCATTAGAATTTAATTCCGCGAATAATTCAATTTCCTTTTTTTCCTATTTTTCAGTTGTGTGCAGCCTATTGGGTTTTCTGTTTCTTTTTGCACTGATAAAAGCGCTGTCTATTAGCCTCTTCCACAAATATGGCAAAAGTTATCCTGCCATAATTTTTATCGCAATCGTAGTAATCATCCGATATATTACCATTAAATTTTCCATCCCGGAAAGCTTCTATAATTTTGATTTATTCAATCCTGCCATCTTTGCAAATGCAAATTCCGTTTGGCTATCCTCACTTGGCGACCTTCTAATCAATGTGTTGTTATTGTTTTATTTAACCTATTTGTTTTTTAATGAGTGTGAGTTTAATGGCTTAGTTAGCCGACTTAAAAACATAAATAAACTTGTTATCTCCTTAGGTTTCTTTTTAGCATTTTTTTGGTTCTCATGGGTGATCAGCACCTTGTTTATCGGATTAATAAAAAATTCAAACATTCCATTTGGAATAAACAACCTGTTTAGCCTTAATCAATATAGCTATATCGGAATTGTTGTGATTGGATTGCTTTTGTTTGTTTACTTTTTGTTTGCAGATAAAATGGTATCCGTGTTAAAACAGCTGAAGTTAAATAACAAACAATACATTTTAGTATTTGTTTTTTCTGCTGCGCTTCATATACTTATTTCACATTTACTTGGAACCCTCGATCTGATTGTTATTTTTTGGCCGTTCCTGCTTGTCCTTTGCATTGCAGGAATAAAGAAAAAAAATACGGCTTATCCGTTTTCAGCTATCATATTGATTGTGTTTCTGTTTTCTTTGTTCTCGGTCCATATCTTCCTAAAACATTCCAGAATAAAAGAAAATGAAAGCAGAAAGGTATACGTAGAGAAGCTTGCTGCAGAGCAAGACCCTGTTTCTGAATTGCTTTTTCAGGATGTGGAAAAAAAATTACAAGCAGACTCCATACTTATTTCACTTGTTAGCGGTCCGGAAAAACAGCCAGAAGAATTTGAAAAAAGAATAAAACAAGAATATTTCAGTGGTTATTGGGAAAAATATGATGTGCACATTGCTTTATTTGATAGCACGTGTGCGCCTGTAATAAAATCGCAGAACACCTTGTTCGACAATAATTTTTATTTTGATGAACTCATCGCATCGAAGGGAAACCCTACCGCCTGTGAACACTTTAATTTCATCAACAACTCTTCGGGAAAAATAAGTTATCTGGCAAAATTGCCTTTATACAAGAACCAAAAATTACATACAAAATATGGAACTATTTATATAGAGCTGGATGCAAAATTTATTTCTGACGAAATCGGATTTCCTGAATTATTACTTGACAGAAACGTTGGCTTATCTCAGGAGCTTACCAATTACTCCTATGCAAAATATAAAAACGGACAGCTGATAAACCAATACGGAAAATATCCTTACAGCCTAAACAGCAAAGACTTTGGACAAAGTAAAAAAGGTTTTGTGTTCAGTAACAAAGATGGATATAATCATCTTCTTTATCGACCGGACACGGAAAAATTAATTGTTTTAAGTAAAAAGAACGAGGGCCTTGTTGGAAAAGTGACAACGTTCTCCTACCTCTTCGCTTTTTTTAGTTTACTGTTGCTAGCAATCTTGTTTCTGCGACAGATTTCAATGGAGAGCTTGTTTGAAAATTTTAGTTTTAAGTACCGCATACAAGTGCTTCTTGTTTTGATTGTGTTAGTCTCTTTAGCTTTGTTTGGAGGCGGCACCATCTATTATATAAAACAGCAGTTTGAGGTTAAAAACCAAGAAAATATAAGCGAAAAAATTCATTCGGTTCAAATCGAAATTGAAAGTAAGTTATCCGCTGAAACAAATTTGAATAAGGGGCTTAGCGAATACGTTTCTTTCATTTTAAAAAAATCTTCCTCAGTTTTTTTTACTGATATCAATTTCTATGACATCAGTGGAAACCTTTATTCTTCCTCGCGTTCAAAGGTTTTTGATGAAGGGTTGACATCCAAAAAAATAAATCCAGAAGCCTATTTACAGATTGCCATCTTAGGAAAATCAGAATTTATACATGATGAAAGAATTGGGAAGTTGGAATATTTGTCGGCCTACATTCCATTTAAAAACAAAGACGGGAAACTCCTCGCATACCTTAATCTGCCTTATTTTGCTAAACAAAGTGAGTTGGAAAAAGAGATTTCTGGATTTTTGGTTGCCCTAATAAATATTTACGTTTTATTATTTGCACTGTCTATTGTAACGGCTATTTTCATTTCGAATTATGTAACAAAACCACTAAAACTTATCCAGGATAAATTAAGTAAGATCAAACTTGGAAAAACCAACGAGCCTATTGAATGGAAGGAAAATGACGAGATTGGAAGTTTGGTAAGCGAGTACAACAGAATGATTCAGGAACTTTCAAAAAGTGCGGAGCTGCTTGCTAAATCGGAACGAGAAAGCGCGTGGCGTGAAATGGCAAAACAGGTTGCGCATGAAATAAAAAACCCGTTAACGCCAATGAAGTTAAGTGTACAACACTTACAAAGAACATGGCAAGATCACGCTCCGGATATGGATCAAAAAATGGAGCGCTTAACAAAAACCATTATTGAACAAATTGATACACTATCCACGATTGCGACAGAGTTTTCTAATTTTGCAAAAATGCCTAAAGCCAATCTGGAAAAAATTAATATTGAACGTGTTTTAATCAACAGCATCTCTCTTTTCCGCGACTACGCTGCAGTTGAAATACTCTTTAACAACCTGTCGAGCCTTGAACCAATTGTTTTTGCTGATAAAGAACAGCTTTTGCGTGTTTTTAATAATTTAATTAAAAATGCCATACAATCTATTCCTGAAAATAAAAAAGGGCTGATTGAAATCGTATTGAGAAACGAAAACAATCAGATTGAGATTCGCGTCACCGACAACGGAAGCGGAATAAGTGATGAGGCTGTAGACAAGATCTTTGTTCCAAATTTCACGACTAAAACAGGCGGAATGGGACTTGGATTAGCAATGGTAAAAAACATTATAGAAACAGCAAATGGTCGCATTTGGTTTGAAACAAAAAACACACAAGGAACCACTTTTCACATTTCTTTACCCCGCTGTTCTGAAGAATAAAATCTGAGCTCTTTAATCAATTGTTTTTGTATATTCGTATCCAATAAATAAATTGTTTCTATGAGCAGACCCATACGCGTTTTAGTTGCAAAAGTTGGACTAGACGGACACGATCGCGGAGCGAAAGTTATCGCTTCTTTTTTGCGAGATGCAGGAATGGAAGTTATATACACGGGGCTGAGACAAACACCCGAAATGATTGTAAATGCTGCTCTTCAAGAAGATGTAGACGCAATAGGTGTTAGTATTCTGTCGGGAGCTCACAACACTGTTTTTCCAAAAATCATACATCTCATGAAAGAGAAAGGGCTAAACGATGTGCTGTTGACGGGCGGAGGAATCATTCCCGATGCGGACATCAAAAAGCTTAATGAAATTGGCGTTGGTACACTTTTTCCTCCCGGAACCAACACCAAAGAAATTGTTGAGTACATCACCAATTATGTGAAAGAACATAGAAATTTTTAATTAAAAATTATTCTCAAACCCTTTTTTAGTTTTCTCTTCAGATAAAAATGACATACGAAACCCTACTAACAATTATCGATAACGGTGTTTTTACTATCACCATCAATCGCCCTGACAAACTAAATGCGCTCAACAAAAAAACCATTGAAGAAATCGGCGAGGCAATAAAACTTGCCGAATCAACAACTGAAATAAAAGCAATTATCATTACAGGGTCCGGCCCAAAATCGTTTGTTGCTGGCGCTGATATAGCAGAATTTGTGGGCCTTTCCGTTGAACAAGGAAAAGCGTTGGCAAAAAGCGGACAAGATGTTTTTAAACAAATAGAAAACTGTTCCAAGCCGGTATTTGCTGCTGTAAATGGGTTTGCGCTTGGTGGTGGATGCGAGTTGTCTATGGCTTGTCATTTGCGCATTGCCAGCGACAACGCAAAGTTCGGTCAACCGGAAGTAAACTTAGGGTTGATTGCTGGTTATGGCGGAACACAAAGACTGATTCAATACATCGGAAAAACAAAAGCCACAGAGCTACATATGACTGCCGATATGATTAGCGCAGATCAAGCATTAAATCTTGGTTTGGTTAATTATGTTGTTCCACAAGATCAGCTTCTTTCAAAATGCATAGAGCTAATTGAAAAAATAAAAAGTAAATCTCCAAAAGCAATTACAGGAGTTATCAATAGTGTAAATGCTTATTTCGCAGATGGCGTTGATGGGTTTACTGCTGAAGTAGTGGAGTTCGGAAAGTGTTTTGCCACCGACGATTTTAAGGAGGGCACAACCGCGTTCTTAGAAAAACGTAAAGCTAATTTCACAGGAAAATAAATTGAATCCTCTTAAAAAACTCGCTTCTCAAACTGCTATTTATGGCTTGCCAACAATCGTTGGGCGCTTGTTGAATTACTTATTAACTCCGCTGTATACTTACAATTTTTCTACCGGAGAGTTTGGAACCGTAACATCAGCGTATGCATATGTTTCTTTTTTATTGGTTTTCTTAACCTACGGCATGGAAACGGCCTTGTTTCGTTTTTCACAAACCGAATCCGATAAACAAAAAGTGTATACAACCTCTCTTATTTCTTTATTCATCAGCTCTACGATTTTTATTATTGCCGTTAGTGCTTGTGCGCCCTCTATTTCAGAAACCATAAAATTCAGTGGTCATCCAGAATATGTTGTTTGGTTTGCTATCATTATTGGAACAGACGCCCTGGCTGCTGTACCATTCGCTAAACTTCGCGAGCTGGGAAAAGCAAAAAGGTTTGCTCTTATTAAAACAATTAATATCTGTATAAATATTGGCTTAAATTTATTTTTTATTCTGTTCTGCAAACATATCTATGAATCTTCTTCATCAGCTTTAAAACCGCTAGTAGATAAAATCTATTATCCGGAAATAGGAATTGGATATGTTTTCATTTCTAACCTAATCGCCAGCCTTGTTACATTATTGTTGCTTTCTCCGGAAATTTTCAGGGTTCGATATGTTTTTGACTCCCCTTTGTGGAAACGAATGATGAGATATGCGCTTCCTTTACTCCTTGCTGGATTAGCCGGGATGGTAAATGAAACGCTTGACAGAATCCTGCTTACGCATATGTTACCCGGAAAAGAGGCGATGGTTCAAACCGGCATATATGGCGCCTGTTACAAGGTTTCTATTATTATGACCATTTTTATTCAAACGTTTCGGTTTGCTGCAGAACCTTTCTTTTTTAGTCACTCCAAAGAAAAAGACTCAAAAAAAACATATGCTGATGTGATGAAATTTTTTGTGATTGTTTGCTCCATCATTTTTTTAGGAACAATGATGAACATTCATTGGATCCAATATTTTGCGGGAACAGCAGAATTCCGAACAGGCATTAAAGTGGTTCCAATTCTCTTGCTTGCAAATATGTTTTTAGGAATCTTTTTTAATCAATCCATTTGGTATAAATTGACAGGACAAACACATTATGGCGCTTTTCTGACCATTTTCGGTGCCGTTATTACCATTTCTTTGAATGTCTATTGGATCCCGCGAATTGGATATATGGGATGCGCATGGGCAACGCTTATCTGCTATGCTAGCATGATGGTCGTGTCTTATTTTTTGGGTAATAAACAATTCCCTGTTAATTACGACCTCAAACGCATCCTCGGATACTTGGGTTTATCATTAACTTTGTATATGATAAGCGTTTTCGTCCAAACCGAATCAACAGCAATGAATCTGCTCATTAACAATTTTATGCTGATTGGGTTTATTGGTGTTGCATGGAAACTCGAAAAAAATAATATCAAGAAATTGGCTTAATAAATTATATTTTGAAAATCAATATCATAAATAAATCTAAACACGAGCTCCCTAGCTATGCAACAGCCGCAGCTGCAGGGATGGATTTGCGAGCAAATTTAGATGCACCTATTGTATTAAAATCGCTTGAAAGAACCCTTGTTGCTACTGGTTTATTCATTGAGCTGCCTGTTGGCTTCGAGGCTCAGATACGCCCCAGAAGCGGCTTGGCATTTAAAAATGGATTAACCGTGCTTAACTCGCCTGGAACAATAGACGCTGACTATAGAGGAGAAATAAAAGTGATTTTAGTAAACCTCTCCAACGAGCCTTTTACAATAAATGACGGTGAACGTGTTGCCCAAATGGTAATAGCAAAACACGAGCAAGCAGAATGGATTGTAGTAGAAGAATTAACAGGAACAGATCGTGGTGCCGGCGGATTCGGACACACAGGAACAAAATAATTACTTTATGAAGATAATCATCCCAATGGCAGGAATGGGCAAAAGAATGCGCCCACACACACTTACAACTCCTAAGCCTCTTATTCCTATAGCAGGAAAAGCAATGGTTCAAAGGATCGTAGAAGATATCACAAAAGTTTGTGATGAGAAAGTTGAAGAAATAGCCTTTGTTGTCGGACGTTTTGGAAAAGAGGCAGAAGAAAACCTTGTGAAGGTTGCTGAAAGCTTAGGCGCCAAAGGAAGCATTTTTTATCAAGACCAACCGCTCGGAACCGCTCATGCTATCATGTGCGCAAAAGAATGTGTTACCGGAAAAGTGGTGGTTGCTTTTGCTGATACGTTATTCAAGGCGGACTTCAAAATGGATTCATCAGAAGAAGGAATCATTTGGGTACAAAAAGTTGACGACCCGAAACCTTTTGGAGTTGTGAAACTTGATGCCAATAATGTAATTACCGACTTTGTTGAAAAACCTCAAGAGTTTGTTTCTGACCTTGCAATCATCGGAATATATTATTTTAAGGATGGCGATTATCTTAGAAGAGAACTACAATATTTGCTAGATAACGACATAAAAGAGAAGGGAGAATACCAACTGACAAACGCCTTGGAAAATATGAAAGCCAAAGGAACGAAATTTACCCCAGGGAAAGTAACCGAATGGCTAGATTGCGGTAACAAGGACGCCACAGTATATACGAATCAGCGTATTTTAGAATTTATTAAGGATAGCGGGATTGTTTCAAACACACACACAAACACCAACTCAAAAATTATCGAGCCCTGTTTTATTGGAGAAAATGTTGTGCTCACTAATTCTGTTGTTGGCCCTCACGTATCTGTTGGCAATGGAACTGTCATTGAAAACTCAATCGTAAAAAACTGTATCATCCAAACAAACAGTAAAATTAAAAATGCCGAACTGAGCAACTCTATGATTGGTAATTTTTCTGAGTTTACAGGAAAATCAAGCGATGCCAGCGTTGGCGACTATTCAACAATACGATAAATAAACGCTATTGATCTGACTCTATTTTGAGAATAAATAAACGATATAATTTTTATTTTCTTGTTGCCATCGCAATGGTATTTACTTCTTGTAAATCTCAAAAAAGCGGATTGTCAGACACATCGAAGAGCGAACACAAAACAACATCACTAAGCGATAAGGAACTCGTACAATTAAAATTTCTGTTCTTTGAAGCAAATAAAGACAGAATCCTAGGAAACTATGAGCTTGCAGAAACGCACTATTCTCAAGCTTTAAAAATTGATCCGAACAATGCAGCCAGCATGTATGAACTGTCTGGAATCTATGCATACCAGGGAAATAAAAGCCGCGCACTCTTTTTCAGTAAAAAGGCTTCGGAAATAGACCCAAAAAACGTTTGGTATCAATTACAATATGCAACCTGCTTAAAAGATAGCAAGCAAGGAGCAGGCGTTACACATGTATACGAACGGCTTGTAAAAGACAATCCCGGCAACTACGATTTTTATTACGAGTTGGCCAACTCCTTCCTGGCAATTAATAAATCATCAGAAGCAATTAAGGTATACGACAAAATTGAAAACAATATTGGTGTGACCGAAGAGTCGTCCATGCAAAAGTTAAAAATCTATAAGAACACAAACAACATTGACAAAGCGGTTGAAGAAGCGAAAAAATTAATAAAGGCCTTTCCTAAAGAAGGCAAGTATTACGGAATATTAGGAGAGCTGTACCAAGACAAAGGCTTGTTCGACAAAGCCCTTCAAGCTTATAACGACCTGCTGGTAATTGACCCCACAAACGCCTATGTACACCTATCGTTAGCTGACCTGTATCGCAACCAAAAACAAAACGAAAAGGCTTTTCAAGAAATCAAAATTGCTTTTCAAAGCAAAGAGCTTGACATTGACACGAAGGTAAAAATTCTTTTATCCTATTATTCGATTACTGAAACATTCTCGGAATTGAAGGCTGATGCGGATGAGTTGTGTAAGATCATTGTTGCGGTTCACCCTGATGAGGCGAAAGCTTTTTCTATTTATGGCGATTTTTTATTTCGCGACAAAAAGTATGAAGCGGCGAGGAAAGAATATAGAATGTCCATTTCTCTTGATAAAGAAAAGTATGCTTTGTGGAACCAACTTCTGGTCATAGAATCTGAATTAAACGATTATGTCTCCATGCAAAAAGAAAGCAAGGACGCAATGGAGCTCTTCCCAAATCAAGCCGCTCCCTACTTTTTCAGCGGAATAGCAAACGTTCAGTTAAAAAACTATCAGACAGCAGTTGATGACCTAACGGAAGGAAAAGAGTTTGTGTTTGACAACAAACTTTTATTATCACAGTTTTATGCAACTATTGGTGATGCACAGAATCAATTAAAAAACAACAACGAATCGGATGCCGCTTACGATAAATCATTGGAGTTAGATCCAACAAATGTGTATGTTCTAAACAATTACGCTTATTATCTCTCGTTAAGAAACAAAAACCTAGAAAAGGCGGAGTCGATGTCTAAAAAAAGTAACGAGTTAGAGCCAAACAATAATTCTTACCAGGACACTTACGGTTGGGTGTTGTATCAGCTGAAAAAATATGATGACGCAAAGGTTTGGGTAGGAAAAGCTATTGAAAACGGCGGAAAGGCAAACGGCACACTGCTTGAACATTATGGTGATATCCTTTTCCAGCTTGGCGATAAAAACGCTGCAATAAATTATTGGATAGAAGCAAAAAAATATAGCGGACACTCCGATGCTATCGAAAAAAAAATCGCGGACAAAAAATTATATGAATAGCAAAAGCCGAACCTGTTTTTATTTTCTATTTCCACAAAACAAACTTGTGGCAACGGTCTTGCTTATGGCTTCGCTAAGTTTTATGTCCTGTAAACATCAACAAAAAATTACATTAAACAACGGGAAATGCATTCTAGATTTTAAGAATTCGAAAGCGTTAACCGCCAACCTTAAAGCAAACGAATTTAAATTTGTTTGGCTAAAAGGAAAGCTTAGCGCAGAATCCACAATAGACAGCACAACAAACTCGTTTACTGTTTCACTTAGGATGAAAAAAGACAGTGTGATCTGGATGTCCATTTCTAAACTTGGCATTGAGGGGGCACGGGTGTTAATAACAAAAGACTCTGTGAAATTTACAAACACCATAAACAATAAATATTTCAAGGGCGACTACACTTACTTAAGCAAAATGTTAAACTCCGAACTAGATTATGAAATGCTACAATCTTTGTTGGTTGGTAACAGCGTGGAATTTTATGATGATGACGAAAAAATAAAACCAGGAATCGACAACTGTCAATATACGCTTGGAACGATCAGAAAATATAAGCTTCGGAAAGTGATAGGAAAAGGAAAAGAGCTCAAAGAGCCCGCGCAAAGTATTTATATGAATCCAGAAACATTTAAAATAACCCGCATACTATTTTATGAGTTCAATCCCGGAAGAAGTTTTGATGCACATTTCGAGAACTATGAATTAAAGGACTCCACACAACTGTTTCCAATGAAAATGAACTACTTGATCAAAGCACAAAAGAACATAAAAATTGACATTGAATATTCTAAAGTAATATTAAACGAAGAACAAACTTTTCCTTTTAAAATACCAGACAACTATGAGCAAATCGTTTTCAAAGAAAAACAGTAAAACGTTTTTTCTTCTTGTTCTTTGGTGCTTCGCATTGCTAGGCACCCAACTCTGTGTTGCCCAAAAACAAACCAAAAAGGAGCTTGAAAATAAAAAATTACAAATTCAAAAAGAGATCGAGAAAACAAATCAACTGCTTGCTGAAACCAAGAAAAACAAAAAACATTCGCTAAATGAATTGCTGATGCTCAACAAAAAGATCAGCGACCGAGAAGAGTTAATTGCTACTATTAATGGTGAAATAGGGGTTCTTAATAAACAGATCCAAGAAAATAACGAAACCATTAATGGCCTGCAAAACGATCTGAAAAAGCTAAAAGCAGAGTATGCAAAAATGGTTTATTACGCGTATAAAAATCAGGATTCTTACAGTCGATTAATGTTTGTTTTTGCGGCAAGAGATTTTGAACAAGCATACATGAGATTGAAATACCTTCAACAATACAGCGATTATCGTCACAAACAGGCAGAAAAAATTATTTCTACAAAAAAGAATTTAAACGAAAAGGTGCAAGACCTAGAGGCTAAAAAATCCGACCAGCGGGTTTTGTTGGGAAGCCAGGAAACTGAAAAACAAAATCTTACTTCTGAAAAAAGCGAGAAGCAACAGGTATTTTCAAATCTTCAGACACAGGAAAGTAAACTCAAGAAAGACCTAGAGAAAAAGAAACAAGACGCCAAAAAGTTGCAACTAGCTATTCAACGTGTAATTGAAAAGGAGCTTGAAAAGGCTCAGGCGCAAGCCAAAACAGACGGTAAGCCAAAGCCACAAAAACTCATATTAACACCGGAATCACTTGAACTGTCTAATTCTTTTTCAAGCAACAAAAGTAAGCTTCCGTGGCCGGTTTCAAAAGGAATTATTAGCGAGCATTATGGTGTTCACCCACACCCTCTTATGAAAGACATTGATGTGAACAATAACGGTATTGATATTACAACTAACAACGGCTCTTTAGCTCGTGCCGTTTTTGACGGAGAAGTGAAAGCTGTTGTGAACATGCCTGGGTCCGGACAGTTTGTTCTGTTACGTCATGGTGAGTTTTTAACAATTTATTCTAATTTAAAAGATGTGTATGTTAGGGTGGGCGATAAAATAAAGACAAAACAAAACATTGGCTCAATCCTTTATGACGATGATGATTCCAAAACTCAAATGCACTTCGAAGTATGGAAAGGTCAAACAAAAATGAATCCGGAAGATTGGTTATATAAGAATAACTAGCAGAACAATATTTTCATTATCTTTGCAACGTATTTAAAACTTACATAAAATGTTAAACAGTATTTTAATCGGCCTTTTTGGTCTTGGTGGATCAGAAATGATCATTGTTTTGGTCATTGTTTTATTGCTTTTTGGCGGTAAAAAAATTCCTGAACTAATGAAAGGTCTTGGAAAAGGGGTAAAAGAATTCAAGGACGCTTCTAAAGGCGAAGGCGATAACACCACTTCAAGTACAGACAAAAAAGACTAATTTTTATTTTAATAAAACTACACTCCTCCTCTTCGTTTTCGAAGAGGATTTTGTATTTAATAATATTCCTTGATTTGTGAAGGCTTACCACTCTCTTTCCGAAATCCAATCAGACTTGTCAAACAATACTATTTCTTGTGTTGACCTTGTAAAAGCATATGTGAGCCGAATTCAAGACAAGAAAAATCTAAACATTTTTTTGGAAGTTTTCGAAAACGCTGCACTTGAAAAAGCAAAACTTGTAGACAAAAAGGTTCAATCAAAAACAGCTGGAAAGCTTGCCGGAATGGTTATAGCGCTGAAAGATAATTTATGTTATAAGGGACACAGAGTATCCGCTTCATCAAAAATATTAGAAGGTTTTGAATCGTTATATAACGCTACTGTTGTTGAACGGTTGTTAGCTGAAGACGCTATTATTATTGGCCGTTGTAATTGTGATGAATTTGCAATGGGCAGCTCTAACGAAAACTCGGCTTTTGGAAATGCATTAAACCCGCTTGACCCAAAACGTGTTCCAGGTGGTTCTTCCGGTGGCTCAGCTGCTGCTGTTGCTGCCGACTTGTGTCTTGCTGCTCTTGGAACAGATACCGGCGGATCTATTCGTCAACCAGCATCATTTTGTGGTGTTGTTGGCTATAAACCAACATACGGAAGGGTTTCGCGTTATGGCGCTATTGCATACGCTTCTTCTTTTGACCAGATAGGGCCCTTAACAAAAACGGTTGAAGACACCGCAATAATAATGGAGGTGATCTCTGGTAAAGACGACTACGATAGCACAGCGTCTTCTCGTGTTGTGCCCGCTTTCTCGAAAGAGATAACTAAAAAACAACAACCGCTGCGAATTGCTTATTTAAAAGATTGCCTTGAAAGCAATGGCCTTAACTCTGAAATTAAAGCCCGCATTAACGAAATAATAAGCAAATTAAAAGCTAGTGGACATGTTGTTGAAGCGGTTGATTTTCCATTTCTAGATTATCTTGTTCCAACATATTATGTGCTAACTACTGCAGAGGCCTCATCCAACCTTGCGCGGTTCGATGGAATCAATTTTGGCTATAGAAGCAAGAACGCAACTGACTTAGAGTCAACCTATAAAAAATCACGCAGTGAAGGATTCGGTGCTGAAGTAAAAAGGAGAATAATGTTAGGAACGTTTGTGCTGAGCTCGGGCTATTATGACGCATATTATTCGAAGGGCCAAAAAGTTCGCCGACTATTACTAAACAAAACAAACGAGATTTTTAGCAAATACGATTTTATTCTCTTGCCAACAACACCTGGAACAGCCTTTGAGTTTGGCAAAAAAGGCGCCGACCCTATTGCAATGTATTTGGAAGATATTTTTACTGTACAAGCTAACATTACTGGCCTGCCAGCTATTTCTTTGCCGATGGGCAATCATTCTAACGGGCTGCCTTTTGGTGTGCAAGTAATTGGAAAAAACTTTGCCGATTCCGACCTGCTTTCATTTTCAAATTATTTAATGGGCGGATTTTAATTTTTTTCTCTCCACTTCGTAATTAAAACAAACATCTCGTTTAATCTTTCTTGCTATTTCAAACAATCCTTGCGATATTTGTAATGGTGGTAAAATTAAAATCATTTTTCAGAAACACGATCTCTTTTGCGGGAACTTTCCTCTTGCTACTCTTGTGTTCAACAAAAAGCTTTTCTCAATCCCCAGTTGGGTATTCCCCGGAAACGCTGCAGGACGATCCCATTGCTGCCGCTCTAGACAGCCTCATCAATTTAAATTTATTTGAAAAAGGTTACGCAAAGATCAGCTACCCCAAAAACCCAAAATACAATTTTCCTCTCGACTCCATCCCTCGCTACGATGATTTGGTTTATGAATTGCGAATGGCGAAATTAGACGCCGTTTCTCCATTCGATCTTCAATATAACCCTGTAGTAAAAGGATATATAGAAATGTACACCAAACGCAAGCGGGAACTTGTAGCGCGCGTTATGGCCCTTTCACAATTCTATTTTCCAATGTTTGAAGAACAGCTCGACAAATATAATTTGCCTCTCGAATTAAAATACCTTGCTATTTGTGAGTCAGCTTTAAACCCTGTGGCAAAAAGCCACGCTGGGGCTATGGGGCTTTGGCAATTTATGTATCCTACAGGAAAAATTTATGGCCTAAAGGTTTCTTCATATGTTGACGAACGGTGCGACCCGTATAAATCTACTGCTGCTGCGTGTGAATATTTTCAATATCTGTATGGTTTATTTGGCGATTGGCAAATGGTGTTGGCCGCTTATAATTGTGGTCCAGGAAACATAAACAAAGCAATCCGCAGAAGCGGCGGAAAAAAAACATACTGGGAAATTCGCCCTTTCCTTCCAAAAGAAACACAAGGGTATGTGCCAGCCTTTATTGCAGTAAACTACGTGATGAGCTATACGGCTGAACATAATTTATACTCTGCAATTCCAAAAAAAACATTTTTACAAGTTGATACCGTTTCCGTAAAAAAACAAATTTCTTTTCATCAAATAGCGTCTGTTTTAGATATTTCGGAAGACGAACTTCAATATTTAAACCCGAGCTACAGAAAACAGGTTATCCCGGTTGTTGCCGACGAACAAAGCATCTTGACGCTTCCATCAAATAAAATGGGCGCCTTTATATTAAACGAAGACAAGATCTATGATTTTTATCGCGCAGACACACTCAATCGCGAATCAATAATTGCTACCCAGGAGACTATGAAAATTCACACCGTAAAAACTGGTGAACACCTAAACAATATTGCAAAACGATACGGTTGCACAGTGGCTGATATTAAATCGTGGAACAGCATTACAACCAACACTCTAAAGCCAGGAAAAAAACTGACCATCTATATTTACGGAAAAAAACCGCTAGAAAAAACAACTGGTCCGACGCCAGAAAAGAAAACAACTACTCTGGTAACAGCAGAAAATAACACGAGCAAAAACACAGTAGAAAAATATAAATTTTACACCGTACAAAAAGGAGATTCGTTGTATAAAATTGCGCAAAAAAACAAAACAACCGTTGATGAAATAAAGCGGCTGAATAATTTTGGTGAGAAGTATTCGTTATTACCTGGGAAAAAGATCAAGGTCGGAACTTTGTAACCCTTTTTATTCTCTAACCATGAGCACTCGTATTCTTGTTTTTTGTTTGTCCCTTTTTATTTCTAGCTCAATAAAGGCGCAAGACACATCCATCGTTAATAATAAAATTGTCTCCTTTTGCGAAAAACACATCGGCAAAAAAGTAGGCAGGGGCGAATGTTGGGACTTAGCAAAAGAGGCCCTCGACTTCGCCAAAGCGACCTGGACACCTCCCTACGACTTTGGAAAAACAACCCTACCTAACAAAGAGGTTTTGCCAGGAGATATTATTCAATTCGAAAATGTTAAAATTGTTTACCCCGACAAAAGCTGGAAAGAGTTTCCTCACCATACTGCAATCGTATATAAAGTGTTAGGGCCGGGAAAGTATGTGATCGCAGAACAAAACGTAAACAACAAAAAAATTGTGACGCTTTCGGAAATCGATCTGAACTTTGTAAAAAAGGGTAAATTCACACTGTTCCGACCACAGTAATTTATTCTTTATAATTCGCCTATTTAATATCGCTTTCCTGTATTAACTATTTTTTTTATAAATTAGCGAAAAACTCTTCCTATGCAAAAGATTTTTCGTTGCCTGTTATCGGTATTTGTGTTGCTTACTTTAAACACATTTGCACAAGACTTTACCTACTCTAATATTAGCATCGTAAGTGCTACATTCAGCGGTGGGAACTTAAATATTCGCAAGGACGATGGTACCGGTAGCTACACAGCTCCGCAATGGACTGCAGCAGGCACAACCCAAAGCCCTGTTGCTTATGTAAGCGGACTAGCGCCTACTGTTGCTGGAGCATTCACAATAACCTGTGCAAGCGTTCCAGATTCTGTTTTTGTCCGCGGAAGCGCATCTGACGGAATAAATTTCATTGCTAAAAAAGTAATTGTTGCTGCTTCTGCAACAACGACTCACAATTTTTTATACCCCGCAACTGTCGGCTCTCATATTTTTACTGCCTCTATTGTTCGCTTTTTTAAACCATTCACCATTAACTGGGAAGTTTCGTTTGACAACGGAACAACATGGAGGGCCATTGGCGCAACAAACAACACGCTCTATGTAACACGCAGCACACCACAAGCAGAAGGAACAGATTATAAATGGTACCACACGGTTTTTGATCTCAGCTGCAGAAACGCGCAATACCAATCGCTAGACACCGCCATAATAAGTCATGTATGGAGCGAGTTTGTTGATCATGTTGTTTTAAATTATAATGATGACAGCCTTTTTTATTATAAGATCATGAACTCCCCAAACGTAACCCTGGGTTCACTTTTAAAGTTTAGAGATGCTGAGTGTTACACGTTTGCTCAACTCTTTTTATCATCAATAAAAATTCAAGGTGTTGTTCGCACAAACGACTACGTATACATAACCCCTATAAACAATACCGTTTGCGGACACACAGTAAACCGCTTCATCGTAAAGGACTGGAGCTTCGGCACACCAAGTGCCACTGCGGCATGTCCGGCTTTTCCTTATAAGAACACCTATGTTACATCAGTAGGAACAATGCCGCCTCCCTATACGGCTTATGTTTTTACAACATCGGATGTGACAGACATGGTTGGGATACCCGGCTCGTGCAATGTTAGACCTGCGTCCTATTTTAATAACCACCAAATCGCAAAGCTAGATGGTGTATATTATGATGCTTGTTATGGTGTTACATTTCCAACGCTAGGTGCAATAAAAACGGCTGCCTTCAGCGGATGGAGCTATCGATTTACTGTTGGCGCAAACACAGAAGCTTATTTTTCAAATGATATGTCACAATCAGACCTTTCAGAAACAATTACTACTTTTTAATTTCTGTATGAAGCCGTTCTTTGCTCTGTTGTTTTTTACCATTATGTCGTTTGCTGTTTCAGCACAAAAGATTGAACGCAAAATTATTATTGAGAACAACCGTTTTTACTACTCAACAATCGATGAGGAGTTTCAGGTTGCAACATTGCATGTTGGAAATGTTTCAGACGGGCTGAAAACAGCAAAAAGCCTGGCGCTGCCGGCAGGAAGAAATTTTAATGATCCTGTTGTTCCGTTTTCCTGGGATCTTTCGAGAGACGATTTTTATGCAATCAATTTTTTAAACCACCCGCTGAACGACAGGAACGAGGCGCTTAAACGTTTTAAGTTAAGCGCTCTTCAGGAGTGGAGCGACAAAGTTACTGTTCTTAACAAGATCGTGGAAAGCGTTGATTTAACTCCATTTGCTTATAACGACCCGTATTTATTTACGATCAAAAGGTCAAACACGTTGACCAACTTTTTTTTTGACGGTATTGTGCTAAACGACACAACATTCTTTATGGCCATTACAAACAGTGGCGAAATTTCTTTTTGGAATTATAATCGTTTGGGGTGGAAAAACAGTGAAATTCAGAAATTGTCTGTTGATGCTTTTTTCACTCTTTTTGAATATAAAAAAAGGGCTTATATGTTTTTAAATAATGGGCAAACATACGAGGTGTCAACAAAAACAATTTCTCAAGCGCCAAACAAAACACCCGGCGCAACGCTGAGTGAAGGGGTTTTAATAATTAACAAAGATGATAACACGGTAAAATATATTAAAAACAGTCAGCTGGATTTTAATGTTCCACTGAATGAATTGATAAAAAAAAGAGCAATAGAAATTTTTTAAATATATATAAAATGAAAAAAATATTTTTTACACTGTCGCTTACTTTCCTTTGTGGTATAGCGTTTTCGAGCGACCTAACCTTTGTTGTTGTTAACACAACAGGAACTGCTGGATCGGGATCAATTGACCTTACTGTTACAGGAGGCGTTGCCCCATTTACCTATTCTTGGACGGGGCCGTTGGGCTACACTGCCACAACAGAGGACCTTTCTGGTTTGGATGCTGGCACATACGTCGTTACCGTAACCGACAAATACTGCGGTGTTGCAACTGTCACCGTTGTTGTTGTGGCAGACGCAACGACAAGCATACCAGAAAACGAAAAAAACATTTTGTCAGCATATCCAAATCCTAGTAACAACCAAATGACTTTAACAGCAAGCAAAACGTTTGTCAACGCCTCTTTCAGGCTCGTGAATATTTCTGGTGTTGTTGTTTTGGAAAAAAGCGGCTTGACGGGAAACGCTTTTGTTATGGATATTTCGGGACTGCCAAGCGGTGTTTATCTTTTAGAAATGAATGACAAAGGTGCGCTATCGAGAATTAATGTTTTAAAAAACTAACTAGTCTAAAAGCGAGTCGTTGAAAAAACAACCTCGTTATTGTTTCTTATTCCGCCGTTTTTCTTCTTTTCCAAAGGAGCGGAGACAATGCCGTTGATCAAATTTGAGCTTGTTTTTACTCTATCAACAGGGCTACACCTTGGCCAGCGCCTGCTTCAAGTCTTCAATCAATATTTCAGCATCTTCTAATCCGATATACAGCCGTACCATATTCCAAGGAAGCGGGTTTTCAAAACTCTTGCTAGCCGCTAGGGCACAAAGCGGAAACACAAGTGACTCATAGCCGCCCCAAGAGGTCGCCATCAGAAAACGAGTCAACCCATTACAAAAGCGCTCCATTGCTGCCTCGTCTTTTGCATCAATGACTAGCGACAAAAGGCCGCCACCCTGCTTCATTTGTTTTTGCGCCAAAGCCAACTGTGAATTTTTAGAAGAAAAAGGGTAGTATACATTTTTAATTTTAGGGTGTTTTTCTGCGAAATCAGAAACCTTTTTGGCTGTTTCAGCGCTTCTGTTTACTCGGAGCTCAAGCGTTCTCAGCCCTCGCAAAACAAGCCCTGCATCATGAGGAGAAATGCAGCTTCCGATTGTCATATATTCTTCTGCAAACATTTTCATGATGCGCTCAAGTGATGCACAAACAACACCACAAACCACATCGCTGTGTCCATTAAGATACTTGGTTCCTGAATGTAAAACAATGTCAACCCCCATTTTGATTGGGCTCTGGTTTAGCGGGGAATTATAGCTGTTGTCTATAATCGTTGTAATGCTTTTGCGCTTAGCCAGTGTTGCTATTGCTTCAATATCCTGCATCTCAAAAGTTAATGAATTTGGGCTTTCCAAATAAATCAGTTTCGTGTTTGCTTGAATTGCATTTTCAAAAGCCGCGGCCCCTCCCCCGCTTACAAATGTGTGTGTAACGCCATATTTTGAAAGGTATTTAGTAAGGAGGTTGTTCGTCCAGCTATATGGTTTTTGCACGCAAACAACATGATCGCCAGACTTTACAACACTCATCACTGCGGCCGCAACTGCAGCGCTTCCACTTGAAAAAACGAGTGCGTCTTCGGCGCCCTCTAGAGCTGCTACCTTCTTTCTAAGTGTTGCCACTGTTGGGTTATAACCTCTTGTATAAAAGGGGGTTTCTAATTCCCGGGTTAACTTTTCGCGCATTTCTGCAACAGTTTTAAAGCAAAAATTGGTTGATTGAAAAGCGGGCGGAGCAACCGCTCCGTAGTAGTCTTCACGATCCTCGCCGAGGTGATTTAGAATATAGGAAATATCCATTAATTTGATTTTTAAAAATTAATTTTTAATGATAAAATATACAGATTTTTTTCAAATTTAAGAATTTATTATGGCCTTCAAATCTACAACAGACAAAGTTTTCTTTTTCAAAAATTTCGGTCGTTCGATATTATTCTTTCAAAAATCGTTAACGATTTATGAAACGCCTGTAAAAACCGGGTCAATAACACACGAATGGCTAACAAACAAAGGCGCTCGCTTTATGCGCATATTAAGCGCCTTTCGGGGCCCGAGACAGCCATTTGTTTCAGCGAGAACCTTCTTGTCGCCACGGCCTTAAAAAGGGCGCTTTTCGTTTAACTAGCTATGGCTTCGGCGCGTTTGCTTTTTCGGTCGCGCTCACTTTGTAGCATTCTGTGAACCACAGTTTGTTTAATCGTATCCTGTGTTGGGCCTTATTTGAAAAACCAAAAACCTTGTTTTAGAAACTGGTTGGGCGGAACAAAGGTTTCAAGAACAAGCCTTTCGATCATAATAAATTGTCAGGCTAGAAAACGGGTATAATTTGTTATAAAATAAAGGTTTGAAGAGAAAAAGGGGGCGAGTCGTAAGAGTAAAACAAGTCGGGCAGAATTTGGTAGCCGACAAATTTTAAATAAAAATTCCAGAAAAAATGGGTAGGGGCGACAGCCTAGAACAAGCTTGGTTTTTGATTATTTTTCTTTTCTAAAAAGGTATATTTGGCTAGAGGAGGTTTTGCCAGATTTAAGAGCAAAAAGGTTAGATCGGAAACCGTTCCACGTGGAACGCACAATATTTGACCTCCCTGTTTTTATCTTTTCGCTAAGCATAGATACATAAAAAGAGTCAAAAATCATGGGCAAAACCTTGAACATTTTCAGGCCATGATTTTTAAAAAGCAGCTCGATGTCTTTGGGTGTAAAGTGATACAGGTGGCGGGGCACATCGTATGCGGCCCAGTTCTCTTTATAAATTTTTGCATCAAACGAATTGCAGTTTGGGACTGCTACTATAATTACGCCCCCGGGCTTAATTAATCGCTTGAGGTCTTCTACCCTTTCGTTTAGTCTGGGCACGTGCTCCAAAACGTGCCACATTGAAATAATATCAAAAGACTCGTCTTGTAGGCCCTGTATTTCCGACTCGGGTTTAACATTTAAACCATAGTTGGCAACTGCCTTGCTTCGTGCACCAGGATCAGGTTCAATGCCAAGCGTTTCCCATTTTGCGCGCTTACAGATATTCAAAAACTCGCCTGTGCCACAGCCTATATCCAAAATTTTTCCCGTTCTATAATACCTAGAGATTAGTTGAAGCTTCTTGAGAAGCGTGTATTTTCTGACGTATTGATAGGTAGCGTTAATAAAGCCTTTTTTTGTATTTGAGTGAGAAACGTACTCGTCTGAATTGTAATATGGTCCAAGCTTGTCCTCTTCGGGTCTTGGGTTTGTAAACTTAAAACCACACAAATTGCACTGAACAACATTGAACGTTTCACGTGAAACCGTGTGGTCGACACAAGATAAAAACGGTGAAAATGATGTTGAATTACAAACCGGGCAATTGATTAGTGCTTCCATAAAAATATTTTTGTTTCACGTGAAACGAGTTGGGGTTTATCTGCCTAAATATACCATAAGGACGGAAATGTCGGAAGGCGTAATGCCTGAAATTCGAGACGCCTGTCCAATAGTTCTAGGCCTTATTTTATTAAATTTTTCTCTAGCCTCTGAAGACAGCGAGGTTAATCTTTTGTAATCGAAATCATCGTGAAGGACAAGGTCTTCCAGTCGCGTTTGCTTGTCGGCCAGCTCGTGCTCTTTTGAAATATATCCTTCATATTTCATCAAGATTTCTGCCTGTTCGATGCTTTCTAAATCATACTGAGAAATAAATTCTTTTACCTTTGGAGAATAGATAGCAAAGTCTAATAGTGTAATCGTTGGGCGCGTTAACACACCAAACATTTTTACTTTCTGTGTAATTGGGGCAGACCCAATGGCTTCTAACGCCAGATTAATTTCTGCGGGATCAATGCTTTCCTTCTTAAAATAATTTATTATTTCCTGGGTTTGTTTTTGTTTTAAATTAACCCTGTCTATTCGCTCCTGTTTAGCCAAGCCAAGCTCAAACGATTTTGGGGTTAGTCGAATGTCTGCGTTATCTTGCCTTAATAGGATTCTATATTCAGCGCGCGAGGTGAACATCCTGTAGGGTTCTTCTGTACCTTTTGTTACCAAATCATCTATTAAAACCCCAATATAAGCTTCTGATCTTTGAAGAATAAAAGGGTCCTTTTTGTTAATCTTCTGATGCGCATTGATGCCTGCCATTAATCCTTGACAAGCAGCTTCTTCGTAACCTGTTGTTCCGTTAATCTGTCCGGCAAAATATAAATTCTCAACCAGCTTGGTTTCAAGGGTTAAATTCAATTGCTGTGGCGGAAAATAATCATATTCTATTGCATAGCCTGGGCGGAACATTTTCGCGCTTTCAAATCCTGGAATTTTTCTGAGCGCTTTAAATTGAACATCTTCTGGTAGTGACGTAGAGAAGCCGTTCACATAAATTTCTACTGTATTCCAACCTTCTGGCTCCACAAAAATCTGATGTCTTTCTCTTTCAGCAAAACGAGTAATTTTATCTTCTATGCTGGGGCAATATCTGGGGCCGAGACCTTGAATTCTTCCTGAAAACATAGGCGACTTTTCAAAACCTGTCCTTAAAATTTCATGTACCTCCTCATTCGTATAGGTAACATAACAAGGTATTTGTCCTGCTGGACCATTTCCAAATGCGTCGTTGCGTTTTACTTTATAACCAAACTGATCAACATCTAAAAACGAAAACCTGTTGGGGTTATCGTCTCCGTGTTGGACTTCCATTTTAGAATAATCAAGAGAGCGACCATCGATTCTAGGAGGGGTTCCTGTCTTCATTCGCCCTGCATCAAAACCTAATTTTACTAGTTGTTCTGTAATTCCTGTCGATGATTTCTCACCGGCTCGACCGCCACCGTATTGTTTTTCTCCTAAATGAATTAAACCGTTTAAGAAAGTGCCGTTAGTTAAGACAACAGATTTTGCTCTAATCTGTATATCCATTCCTGTAATTACCCCGCACGCTTTTCCGTCTTCTACAATCAATTCTTTTACCATATCTTGCCAAAAATCAAGATTTGGCGTTGCTTCCAACATCAATCTCCATTCTTCAGCAAATTTCCAACGATCACTTTGTGCGCGCGGACTCCACATGGCTGGGCCTTTTGAGCGATTTAGCATCCTGAATTGAACGGCCGTTTTATCTGTAACTATTCCTGAATATCCTCCAAGAGCATCAATTTCTCGAACGATCTGACCTTTTGCAATTCCTCCCATAGCTGGATTACAGCTCATTTGAGCTATCGTCTGCATATTCATAGTAATCAACAATGTTGAAGAACCCATATTTGCAGCAGCAGCAGCGGCTTCACAACCTGCGTGTCCAGCACCAACAACTATAACATCGTATTCTTTAAACATTTAATTTCTAATAAATAATAGTGTGTTCCTCTAAAAAAGTGTGTAAAAATAATACTTTTAGAATGTTTTGAGAAATAAATAATGTTAATTTATTGATTATCAGTTTTTTATAATAATTATAATCCTAATTGCTTAGATAAATCAAGCATTTTGATAATCGGTCTTTTTGCTTTCTCTATTAAATCTGCTGATAACAACACCTCAGGTTGTTCATATTTAAGGCAATTATAAAGCTTTTCTAGCGTATTTAACTTCATGTGAGGACAATCATTACAAGCACAAGAATTATTCGGCGGAGCTGGAATAAACGATTTATTGGGGCTAGATTTCTGCATTTGATGTATAATTCCTGCTTCTGTGGCCACAATAAATTCATTGCAATCAGACTTAATTGAATAGTTTAATATACCGGTTGTACTACCAATATAATCGGCAATTTCCAAAATGTTGGCTTCGCACTCAGGATGAGCTAATAATTTTGCATTTGGATGTTTGTGCTTTAAATTAGAAATTTTTTCTAGTGAAAATATCTCGTGAACCATACAAGCACCGTCCCATAAAACGATATCACGACCCGTCTTTTTCTTAATATAAGCACCTAAATTTTTGTCTGGGGCAAATATTATTTTTTGATTTTTTGGTAAACTTTCCACAATCTGAACAGCGTTTGTAGATGTACAAACAATATCTGTTAAGGTTTTTAATTCAGCAGTACAATTGATGTAAGAAATAACCAAATGATCGGGATACATTTTTTTAAACTCAAAAAACGCATCTGCTGGGCAAGAATCCGCTAAAGAACAGCCTGCTTTTAAATCAGGTAATAAAACTTTTTTATTCGATGATAATATCTTTGCTGTTTCCGCCATAAAATGAACCCCGGCAAAAACAATAATATCGGCTTTTGTTCTTGCAGCTTCCTGAGATAGACCCAAACTATCACCAATGTAATCAGCAACATCTTGAATATCGGCATCTTGATAATAATGGGCAAGAATAATTGCATTTTTCTCTTTTTTTAACTTATTAATTTCAGAGAACAAATCTAGCGATAAATCAACAGGAATATCAAGAAAACCTTTTATCTTTAAATCATCACCCATAATAATAATATATATTTTATTTTAATTAAATTTAAAAAATTGTTGTTGTTATTGGTCTGTTAGTTCAGTGTAAAAAAAAGAGCAAAAAGCGTTGTATATATCACTTTTAACAGTTAATCAACACAAAGTAACAAGTTATAAGAACATAACACATTGAACAGGTGCGTCTTTTTACTTTATTAACAACCTGTTTGTATACTTTTCATCTAACAACTTCTTTACAAAAATACAGCAAAATGTGTTATGAAAATGTTTGTTTATCGTGTTAAAATAACGCCAACTAATTTTGCCAACTCGAAAAAAATAACAAGGAAATATAAAATTGAACAAAGCAAGAAAAAACTACAACTCTTTAACAACACAATATATTCTTTTCAACAAATTTAGTGTTAATAAAAATAAAACTATAGGTCTAATTATCAAGGCTTTATTTTCCAACTTTACAAACGTGTTAATAAGCCAAAAAAGCTGTTAATTACGATATTCTTAAACGAAATTAAAGCTAACTAAATTAATTCACATCAGAACAAAGAAGAAAAAAACGAATTAAGTTTTTACGAACACAAATCAAAATTAGAGATGATTAAAATAGCAATTGGTTGTGATCACGCAGCGTTTCAATTAAAAGAAAAATTAAAATCTTATTTACTATCAAAAGGGTTCGAAATAAAAGATTTTGGTTGTTATTCTGAAGAAAGAGCAGATTATCCAGACTTTGCTCACCCCGTAGCAAACGCAATAGAAAAAAAAGAATTTGATTTTGGACTATTATTATGCGGGAGCGGAAACGGCATAAACATGACAGCAAACAAACACAAAGGAATAAGATCAGCCTTGTGTTGGAACTCAGAAATAGCCGAATTAGCGAGACTTCATAATGACGCGAATATTTTGACACTACCCGCAAGATACATTTCAGAAGAAGAAGCGATGAAGTGTGTTGATATATTTTATTCGACACCATTTGAAGGCGGCAGGCATTCTGATAGGGTGAAAAAAATAACAGAAGGTCTTTAATCAAAAAGAAATGAAAAAAACAGCATTCTTTTTTTATATACTTTTTTCTTCAGCGCTTTTTGCTCAACAGAAAGACTCTGTTGCCGTGAGGTATTCAAAAACAATAACAGCAGGGGCCATGAGTAAAAACCTGCACGTTTTAGCTTCCGATGAATACGAGGGAAGAGAAACAGGCAAAAGGGGGCAAAAGATGGCGGCAGCGTATATTGCCAATCAGTTTAAAGCGGCAGGAATTCCTCCCTATAAAGATAGCACGTATTTTCAAGAATTTCCATTAAACGTAATAACCCCTAGTCCGGTAGAAATTACGGTGAACGGAAAGTCGTTTACCAGCAACAAAGACTACTATAGCTTTCCGGGGCAATCGGAACAAAAAATAGAGACTAACAATGTACAATTTTTGGGTTACGGGATAGATGAGCCCCAATACAGCGATTATAAAGGAGCCGATGTACAAGGAAAAGTGTTAATGATACTTTTGGGCGAACCTTATACAAAGGATACGTTATCGTTGATAACAGGAAAAAAGGCCGCATCAATGTGGACAAGCTATTATAAAACCAAGCTTGAAAAAGCGCGTGAAAGCGGAGCTCAAGCCCTGTTGGTTGTTGTGGACAATATTTCGAAAAGCCTTGCCGACAACAAGCATCGGCTAGAGTCGTCATCTATGAAGTTAGATTTAGGTAAAAAAGAGATGGCGGTCATTTATATTTCGCAAGAAATAGCAAATGCAATTTTAAAAAAACAAACGATCGAAAAAATAAAACAAAAAATAGCCGCGAGCGCAAAACCAAGAAACACATTGGCAAAATCGGCCCTTATAATTAATATAAAAAACAACGTACAAAAAATCAGCTCCGAAAATGTTCTTGCCTATATTGAAGGAACAGACATGAAAGATCAGTTAATAGTGGTTACGGCGCACTACGACCACCTAGGAGCAGACGGCGCCGCGGTATATAATGGCGCAGATGACGACGGCTCCGGAACAGTGGCTGTTATTAATTTAGCAGAAACGTTTGCGAAAGCAAAAAAAGAAGGCCACGGACCAAGAAGAAGTATCTTGTTTATGACTGTTGCAGGAGAAGAGAAAGGGCTACTAGGCTCTTCTTATTATACCGATCACCCGGAATACCCTTTAAAGAATACGGTTTGCGACCTTAACATTGACATGATTGGAAGGGTAGACGAAAAACACGCCAACAATCCCGACTATGTTTATTTGATCGGATCAGACAAGCTAAGCTCTCAATTACATAGCATCAGCGAAACAGAAAATAAGCTGTATGAAAACTTACAATTGGACTATATGTACAATGATGAAAAAGACAAAAACCGTTTTTATTATCGATCGGATCATTACAATTTTGCCAAAAAAGGGGTCCCTGTGATATTTTATTTTAACGGCGTTCACGCAGATTACCATAAAGAAACCGACGAGGTAGAAAAAATTAATTTCGACAAAATGGAAAAGATCACAAGGCTGGTTTTTTTCACAGCATGGGAACTTGCAAACAGAAACGAACGAATAGTGGTAGACTCAAATAAAAAATAATATGTCAACAGCGTTAGAATTGTTTTTAGAAGCATCAGAAAAAAAGGCGTTTGATGTGGCGCACCTCAAAACGATACAGTACAATATGTTACAGTATGACAAAAAAGTTGTAGAAGGAAAACAGCAGTTCAGTAATTTAGAACTTGCTAAAACCCGCGCCGCAGCAATCAAACAGAAATCGATTGAAAACCTAGATAAATATCTGATAGAGTTTGAAGCAAATTTTATAAAACGCGGAGGAAAAGTAATTTGGGCACAAGATGGCGAAGAGGCTGTGAAAGAGGCGCTTCAGATTATGCAGCGAGTAAAAGCAAAAACGGTGGTGAAGGCGAAGTCGATGGTTAGCGAAGAGGTTCATTTTAACGAAGGCCTTGAAAAAGCAGGAATAGAAAGCATTGAAACAGATTTGGGAGAATACATTGTACAGCTTCGCAAAGAGCCCCCATACCACATTGTAACACCAGCGATGCATCTTTCAAAAGAAGATGTTTCAAAAACATTTCATGAAAAAAAGGGGACGCCAATTGATTGGACACCGGAGCAAATTACAACATTTGTTCGGCACGAATTGCGCACCAGATATAGTAAAGCGGAAGTTGGAGTAAGTGGAGGAAATTTTATGATTGCGGATGTTGGCGCAATTGCTGTAACGGAAAACGAAGGCAACGGCTTGATGTCTGCCGCATTTCCAAAAGTGCAAATAGCGATCATTGGAATAGAAAAAGTTATTCCTTCAATGGCCGATCTAGACCTCTTTTGGCCCTTGCTGTCTACCTATGGAACAGGGCAGGGCTTAACGGTTTATAACACCATTTATACGGGACCCAAACAACAAAAAGAAGTCGACGGCCCTGATGAGATGATCGTTATTTTATTAGACAACGGAAGAACAACCTTGTTGGCGGAAACAGAACAAAGAAGAGCGCTTTCGTGTATTCGTTGCGGAGCGTGTTTAAATGCGTGTCCTGTATACCAAACGGTTGGCGGTCATTCATATGGAACAACGTATAGCGGCCCTATCGGCTCTATTATCACGCCCCATTTTAAAGGAATGGAGGAGTTTAAACACCTAAGTTTTGCGTCCACTTTATGTGGAAAATGCACAGAGGTTTGTCCAGTAAAAATAGATATTCACAAACTTTTATTGATCAACAGAAAGCAGTCGGTTGAAAAAGGGTTGTCTACAAAAACAGAAAACTGGATCTGGCATTTCTGGAAAAAAGCAATGCTAAAGCGCAGTAAAATGGATAAAGGCGGGGCAAAACTAAAAAACTTTATGATCAAACAGTTCTTTAAAAAGCAGTGGGGAGAAAGAAGAGAGTTGCCTCAGGTTACGCAGAAGTCTTTCAACCAGATTTGGAGAGAACGTAAAGGAATAAAGTAGGTTCCAGCATTGATTAACAAAATTGTAGAACCAAATTTAGCCACACACAATGATTAGCTTTAACAGCGAAGATGTAAAATTTACCCTAAAGAATAAATCCAAAATAAAAAAGTGGGTTATGTCAACCATCGAAAAAAAGAAACGCAAAGCAGGAGACATTTCGTTTGTTTTTTGTTCGGACGAGTTTTTATTGACGATTAATAAACAGTATTTAAAGCACGATACGTATACCGACATTATCACCTTTGATTATTCCAAAGAAGACACCAAACAAGCGGTTTCCGGAGATATTTTTATTAGCACAGACAGAATTAAAGAAAACGCCCTCACGTTTTCTAAAACGTTCGAAAACGAAATACAGCGAGTCATCATTCACGGAACCCTTCATTTGCTCGGCTATAAAGACAAAACAAAAACGGCTAAAGCGGAAATGACAAAGCAGGAAGACCTTTGTTTGGCCGCGTTACAAAAAATAAAATGACAATCGAGAATAGAAAAAACACAGCAGTTGACAATTCACTATTGTTGCTGATTCTTTTTGTTGCTTCCGTTTTGCGTTTTTGGAATTATTCCAACATCCCCTATATGCACGACGAATTAAGTGCATTGGCAAGAACAAACTTTGCTTCGTTTTCTGAGCTTATTAACAAAGGAGCGCTTGTAGATGGCCATCCCGTTGGCGTTCAAGTGTTTTTGTTTTACTGGACAAAACTATTTGGCTACAACGAAATGATCGTCAAGCTTCCGTTTATTATTTGCGGCATACTATCTATTCTTTTGGTTTTTCGTCTTTCCAAATTTTGGTTCAACAGCTCTGTTGGTTTAGTTTCTTCAGCATTCATGGCTATTTTACAGTATCAGGTAATGTATAGTCAGCTTGCGCGACCCTATAGTAGTGGAATGTTTTTTTCTTTGTGGATGGTATGGTGCTGGAGTAATTATTTATTTGGTTCTGACGAAAAGAAAAAATACTGGCAAGCCGGGTATATTGTTTCATCGGCTCTTTGCGCATATGATCACCATTTTGCTTTATTGCTGGCGGCAATGGTTGGTTTTACCGGCCTTGTTTTTATGAATAAAAAAACATGGAAAGGGTATTTGTTTTCGGGAGCAGCCATATTTATTTTATACATACCTCACATCCCAGTTTTCTTTTATCAATTAAAAAAAGGTGGAGTAGGGGGCGATGGAGGCTGGCTTGGTAAACCGCAATCGGATTGGTTAACAATGTATTTGAGCTATGTGTTTCATTATTCTTACGCCATGTATTTTCTTGTTTTTGCTTTGCTTCTTTTAAGCGTTTTTTTTTATTCGAAAGAACTAAAAGCGAAACAAAAATTTAGAGTTAGTTCGTTGTTATGGTTTTTGTTGACTTTCGGAATCGGTTATTTTTATTCTATAAAAGTGAATCCTGTTTTGCAATTTTCAATGATGATTTTTGTGTTTCCTTTCTTTCTTATTTTCCTTTTTTCTTTATTCGGCGAACTCGAAAACACCTTGAAGATAACGCTTGTGTTTTCCATATTGTTGACAGGAACAATAACATTAGCAACAACCAGAAAACATTTTCAGGTATTTTATCATCAACCGTATCAGGAACAAGTGCTGAGCACAAATACGACCATCACACAAATTGGCGACGACAAAAAAGCGACCATAGAATTGTTTGCCCCCCCTTATTTTATGGAACATTATTTTAAAAAATATGGAAAACGGTTTGATTATATTTATTACAACGGATTTGACGAAGTTCCCGATACAAAAGCGTTTCGTGTGTTTGTAGAAAAACAAACGACAGACTTTTTTATTGCTGGAAATTTACCTTTAGAATACTATCAGATCATACAGGAAAAATATCCACACACGCAATATAAAGAAGAAGGCTTTACGTTTTCTGTGTATTGTTTCTCTAAGATCGAAAAACAGAACAAACAAAAAGAAAAACCGGTTTTTTCTATAAAACATTCGGTGTCGGATGTTGGTAAAGCAAATGTTAATTGGCAAGGGGGCGATGTTGTTTCGCAAGACCCGAGAAATACAGGAGGAAAGCTATTGTATATCGACAGCACTCAGGAATACGGATACACGTTTTCTGCAAAGCTCAGCGACATTATTAACGGAAAAAACAACATCCTTCAAGTAAGCGCAGGAATATTGGTAAAAGACGCCGCGTCCGATCCGACATTGGTAATCGAGATCCACGACGGAAAAGAGCCTTTGTTGTGGAGAGCAGGGAGCTATAAGTCCTTTAACAATCATGCAGGAGAAATTAACAACGTGTATGTTTCGAACCTCTTTTCTGGATTCGACATCAAGAAGCATCCGAAAGCAGAAATAAAAATTTATATCTGGAACAGAGACAAAAAGCCAACATACATCGACGGTATAAAAATCGAAACCGTTGAAAGCAATCCTTTTATTTATGGATTGTATGAGCCGATAGATTAAATTTTCTCTATTGCATCCACTCCTGGCAGGCTGCCGCTTTCAATGTATTCTAATAATGCTCCACCACCTGTAGAAACATAAGAAACATCGTTTCCTAAACCATATTTATTTATTGCGGCAACGGAATCGCCGCCACCAATTAAAGAATAGGCTCCTTTTTGGGTAGCTGCAACAATTGCTTCTGCAACGGCTTTGGTGCCGTGTTCAAAACTGTTCATTTCAAAAACGCCCATGGGTCCGTTCCACAAAATTGTTTTTGAATGAGAGATAACTTCTGCATACGCCTTTTCTGTGAGCGGTCCGATATCAAGACCCATCCAGCCATCTGGAATGTTTTTAATATCAACCGTTTGTTTGTTGGCGTCATTTGAAAATGCATCTCCAACAACTGTATCAACTGGAATATAAATGTTTACGCCTTTTGCTTTCGCATCGTTTAAGATCTTGATTGCAATATCCAATTTGTCTTCTTCTACCAAAGAGCTTCCCACTTTTCCTCCTTGCGCTTTCACAAATGTATAAGCCATTCCTCCCCCAATGATCAGGTTGTCTATTTTATCCAACAGCTTATCGATAATTAATATTTTTCCGGAAACCTTTGCTCCGCCCATGATCGCGGTCATAGGTTTTTCTGCGCTGTTTAATACTTTGTTGATGCTAGCTAATTCGTTCGCCATGACATACCCAAACACTCTGTCGTTTGGAAAGAAATTAGCAACGATAGTGGTAGAGGCGTGGGCACGGTGTGCAGTTCCAAAAGCGTCATTTACATAAACGTCACCCAAAGAAGAAAGTTCCTGAGCGAACGATTCTGTTCCTGCTGTTTCCTGTTTGTGAAAACGAAGATTTTCCAACAATAAAACTTCTCCTGATTTCAAGTTGCGAGCGCCTTCTTTTGCAGCTGCGCCAATGCAGTCTGCAGCAAACGTAACAGGCCTTCCAAGAAGACCGCTTAAATGAGCCACGATGTGTCGCAAGGAATATTTTTCTTCAGGCGCACCTTTCGGTCGACCGAGGTGTGACATTAAAATGACACCCCCGCCATCCTCTAAAATTTTATTGATTGTTGGTAAAGCGGCACGCATGCGTGTGTCGTCTGTGATTGTGAATAGGGCGTTTAAAGGAACATTAAAATCCACACGCACCAAAGCCTTTTTCCCTTTAAAATTATAATTGTCAACCGTTTTCATTTTGAGAGAGATTTCGTTTCTGCTGCAAAAATAACTTTTATGTTCAAACATGAAAAAGATTTTGATGATATAGATTTAAAAAAATATAAAAAACAGTTGGTTATACCAAAAAGTATTTAGACATTTGCCTAAATATATAACTATCTAATTATAAAAAATGAATCTTTTATTTAAGGCGTTGAGCGACCCAACACGCAGGCAGATCATAGAATTGCTCCGTAAAAGGGACATGAATGCAGGAGAAATCGCGGATTATTTTTCAATAAGCAAACCCAGCATCTCGCACCATTTGGACTTGTTGCGACAAGCAAACGTGGTAATTTCAATTAAAGAGGGTCAATTCATCACCTATTCTTTAAACACAACCGTTTTTGATGAAGTTGTTACATGGGTGCTCGACCAAAGCCAACGTAAAAAAACAAACAAGACATTAAACAAAAAAGTAAATAACATAAAACAAAACAAATGAAAACATTAAAAAACGATTGGTTGATTTGGGTCATTATTTTATCACCCTACCTATTTGTAGCTTATTTCTGGGATAAATTTCCGAGTCAAATTGCTACACATTTTGGAATGGATGGACAACCAAATGACTACAGCAGCAAGGTTACCGGACTCATTTTGTTTCCCGGGATAAATGTGTTGATGTATTTTTTGTTTATCGTTTTACCTAAAATAGACCCTTCACGGAAAAACTATGGTTTGTTTCAGGATAAATTTAAAATTATCAGAACCCTGTTACACGCACTTTTATCATACATTACAATGGTAACCGTATTCTACTCTCTGGGTTACCAGTTTAATATTGAATATGTTCTTTTCTATGGATTACTAGCCTTTTTTCTTGTTATGGGAAACTATTTGGGAAATGTGCGACACAATTATTTTATTGGGATTCGCACGCCATGGACGCTTTCAAATGAAACAGTGTGGAAAAACACCCACAGATTAACAGCTAAAATATGGGTGGGAGGGTCTCTCCTAATGATGGTCATTTATCCTTTTCTTCCTCAAGAAATAAGTGGGACCGCTTTTATGATTTTCATTGGGGCCATTGCCATTATCCCAATTGTTTATTCATTTCTGGACTTTAGGAAACAAACTACTGGCAAATAAAAAAATCAAGCATTGCTCTTTTTTGCTTGCCCTTTTTTTCAAGCACTTTTAAGAAAACAACAAATTAAAAGTTATTAAAAAATGAAGGTTTAAAATTTGTGTTGAGGTCAACCTTTCGCTTGAATCATTTTGCTATATTTGAAACAGTTAAAAAAACGGTACTGTCCCCTTTTAAAAAATGCGGGAGAGACAGGTGTAGCTAAAAAATGTTATTCAAAGAGATAGTCGGGCAACAAGCGATAAAAGAAAGGCTGATGCGCTCTGTAATGGAGGGTAGGATTAGCCATGCGCAATTGTTTCTTGGGCCAGAAGGTTCCGGAAGCCTTGCAATGGCTGTTGCTTACGCACAATATATTTCCTGTAAAAACAAACAGGAAAACGACTCTTGCGGAACTTGTTCTTCCTGTGTAAAATACAATAAATTGGTCCACCCCGACCTTCATTTTGTTTATCCGATAGCCCTTTCTAAAGACGTCAGAACGAGTACAAGTGTTGCATCCGAATGGCGAGCCGCTTTATTGGAAAACCCATACATCACACTTTTTAATTGGTTTGAACAGCTCAGCGCCGAAAACAAGCAAGCAGTTATCGGTGTTGAAGAAAGCGGGGAAATACTCAGCAAATTGAGCCTTACCACTTATGAGGCGGAATACAAAATAATGATCATCTGGCTAGCCGAAAAAATGAATCCGGCAGCAGCCAATAAATTATTAAAAATATTAGAAGAGCCGCCAGACAAAACATTGTTTTTGTTGGTATGTGAAAGTGAAGACCAGCTTTTAAGGACGATTGTCTCCCGAACACAACTCATCAAGATCAACAAGATCAACGACGCCGACCTCACACAAGCTTTGGTGGATCGTTATGGGTTGTCTGTTGAAGCAGCAGAGTCTACCGCACACTTGGCAGACGGAAGTTTTGCAGAGGCCTTATCGTTGATCAGCGTGAATGAAAATGCAGGACAAAACCTACTGAGTTTTCAGAAGCTTATGCGCGCAAGCTTAAAGTTTGATCCTAAAGCAGTGATGTCTTGGATCGATGAAATAAGTGCTGCAGGACGAGAGCGACAAAAAAACTTTATGAATTACGCATTACACATTATGCGCGAGAGCATGATCTTGAATTATGCAGATGCCAGTTTGGTAAAACTAGGAGCAGACGAGCAAGAGTTTGTAAAAAAATTCGCTCCATTCATTCATGCTGCCAACATCGAACGGTTTATCGATGAGCTTAACAAAGCCCATTTCCACATGGAAAGAAACGCGAATGCAAAAATATTATTTATGGATTTGGCATTTAAATTCAACGAATTATTAAATGTACCGAAGCCAGTTTTACAGAGTTAAGAAAGATACGAGCAGCAGTAAAAACGCTAAAACGATTTAGCAGAATTAAACAAAAAAGAGAGAACTAAAAATATGGGATGTAGTGGATGTTCAACGGGTAGGGGCTGTAGCACAGCAAGCAGTGGCTTACCTGGTGGTTGCAAAAATAATGGCTCATGCGGCACCGGCGGCTGCAACAAATTAAATGTTTTTGATTGGTTGGCTAACATGGAATTGCCAAGTGGTCAACCAGCATTTGATATAGTGGAGATCAGATTTAAGAACAGCAGAAAAGACTTTTACAGGAACGTAAATAATTTACAATTGAATGTGGGTGATGTGGTGGCCGTGGAAGCAACAGGTGGTCACGACATTGGCGTTATTTCTATTTCAGGTGAATTAGTGCGCTTGCAAATGAAAAAGCGCAATGTGAAATCGGATTCAGAAGAAATTAAAAAAGTATATCGCAAAGCAAAACCGGCTGACATTGAAAAATGGCAGGAGGCACAAGGCCTAGAACAAGCAACCATGTACCGCGCAAGAACATGTGCAGTGAAGCTTAACTTGCAGATGAAGATCAGTGATGTGGAATATCAGGGCGACAGAACAAAAGCTATTTTTTATTATACAGCAGATGACAGAGTTGATTTTCGTGAGCTGATAAAAGTGCTGGCGGACGAATTTAAGGTGCGCATTGAAATGAAACAGATCGGTGCGCGTCAGGAAGCAAGCCGCTTAGGTGCGATTGGTTCTTGTGGTCGTGAATTGTGCTGTTCTACTTGGCTCACCGATTTCCGTTCTGTTTCTACCAGTGCAGCACGGTATCAGCAACTTTCGTTGAACCCGCTTAAATTGGCAGGCCAATGTGGAAAGCTGAAGTGTTGTTTAAACTTTGAGTTAGACAGCTATTTGGATGCGTTGCATGATTTTCCTGAAGTAAACAACGTGAAGCTAGAAACGGAACGAGGCAGAGCGTTTCACCAAAAAACAGACATCTTCAGACGCACCATGTTTTTCTCATACACGGATGAACCAGATAACTTTATTCCGCTTCCTGTTGATCGCGTGAAAGAGATTATGGAGATGAATAAAAACAGCCTGAAACCAGCAGACCTTCTTCTTAAGGTTGCAACTAAGATTGTAGAGAAAAAACCGGATTACGAAAATGTAGTTGGCCAGGACAGCTTAACGCGTTTTGATAAAAGCAAAAAACCAAAATTCAAAAACAACAAAAAACGGTCAGGTGGTCCAAACGCAAACAAACCGAATGCAGGTAATCCGAACAGACCGAATCCCAATGTGAACGGTCCGAAAAAACCGAACAACAACAATCGCCCGAGACCAAATAATAATAGGACGAACCAAACCAAACCAAACACTTCGGGAAATAACAATACAACACCCGAAGCAAAGTAGGTTGTGCCTGCTGAAAAAAACCTATGAAAAAAAGAGACAATAAAATAAAATCAATTTTATCAGCCACACTTTTCTTAGTGTGTGTGTTGTTTTTTTCATCCTGCGACAACAATCGGATATTTGAGCAAAATCAAGCTATTCCGGAAACTGGCTGGGCAGCAACCAACAAAATAAAATTTAATGTTGATATAAAAGATCCGTCTACCCCAACTAATTTTTATATCAATGTAAGAAATGCTGACGGCTACCCTTACAGCAATATCTTTCTATTCATCAAAACAACATTTCCGAATGGTAAATGCTCGAATGATACATTGGAATGTGTTTTAGCAGATGAAAAAGGAAAGTGGATCGGCAGCGGTATGGGCGACTTGTATGACAATCAAATACCATTTAAGAAAAATGTGCGCTTTCCATTGGCAGGCTCCTATATTTTTGAAATTGAACAAGGAATGCGTACTGAAAACGTTCCATTGATCATGGATGTAGGTTTAAGAATAGAAAAAGCAGAGTAGCGCCAGAAACTAAATAAATAAAAACAAGAAGAACCCAATCTCAGAAAAGGGGGAACAATAATATGAGCGCAGAAAAAGTAAAAACAAACAACTATAAAAAATTTATCATTTGGTTTTGGATCCTGTTTGCAGGACCGGTAGTTGGCTTATTGCTTTTTGTTACAGGCGTGATTCTGTTTTCTGATCTGCCAAATACCGAAGAGCTTCAAAACCCCAAAACCCTTTTAGCAACAGAAGTATACTCTTGCGACATGAAAGTGTTGGGAAAATATTATGCAGAAAATAGAACAAATGTAAAATTTAATGAGATCTCTCCGAATGTTGTCAATGCGCTTATTGCAACAGAAGACGCCCGTTATTTCGATCATTCCGGGGTTGATATCTATTCGTTAGGACGCGCCATTTCCGGGCCATTGCTCGGCAGGTCGAATACTGGTGGAGGAAGCACAATCACGCAACAGCTTGCAAAAATGTTGTTCCCGCGCGAAGACCTACATGGGTTTAGTTTGATTTTGCGCAAAATAAAAGAATGGGTCATTGCTGTAAAACTAGAGCGGGAGTATACAAAAGAAGAGATCATCGCGATGTATCTGAATAAATTCGATTATGTAAATAACGCAGTAGGAATTAAGTCGGCAGCAGAAATTTATTTTGGAACAACACCAGATTCATTGCGCCAAGAGCAAGCAGCTGTTCTTGTCGGTATGGCAAAAAATCCTGCCTATTTCAATCCGAATCGTTATCACGACAGATCGGAAGGTCGCAGAAATACCGTGCTTCAACAGATGTTGAAATATAAATACCTCACAAAAACACAATGTGACTCTTTACAAAAAATCCCCTTGCAGCTAAGCTTTCATCCAGAAAACCATAACGAAGGCCTTGCTCCTTATTTGAGAGAATATATTCGTGATGTGTTTTTGAAAAAGTGGGCAGAAGAAAATCCAAAACCAGACGGTACAAAATACGACGTGTACCGCGATGGGTTAAAGATCTACACAACGATTGACTCCCGCATGCAACGTTACGCCGAAGAAGCAGTAAAGGAGCATTTAACAGAGCTGCAAGCATCTTTCAACAAAGAGCTTAAGAAAAAAAAGAATGCGCCATTTGCTTGGAATGTGAATAAAGCAGAGATTGACGGTCTTATGAAACAGGGAATGAAACGCTCTGAAAGATACAGAATCCTTAAGAAGGCGGGCACGAGCGAAGAGGCCATCATGAAAGTGTTTAAAACAAAAGTAGCCATGACCGTTTTTTCCTGGAACAAAGAAATTGATACAACCATGTCTCCTTGGGACTCTATCCGATATTACAAAGGATTTTTACAAACAGGCTTTATGTCAATCGAGCCGCAAACAGGATATATAAAAGCATGGGTAGGTGGCAACAACCATAAATATTTTCAATACGATCACGTGCAAATCGGTCATGCCCGGCAAGTGGGGTCCACCTTTAAAACCTTTGTTTATGCGCTGGCCATACAGGAAGGGTATTCACCCTGTTATCGTTTACCCAACGTAAAAACATGTATTGATATGCCTGCTGGCCAACCACAATATTGCCCGGAAAATGCAGCGGGTGAAGAGAAGTACAATGGAAGAATTATTACACTTCAACAAGCACTTGCAATGTCCATAAACTATGTTTCTGCTTACCTGATAAAACAGTTTGGTCCGCAAGCGGTTGCTGAATTGGCTCATAGAATGGGTGTTGTCAGTAAAATTGATCCAACGCCATCTATTTGTTTGGGGACACCAGAAATCTCCGTTTTTGAAATGGTGGGAGCGCAAGCCACATTTGCAAATAAAGGAACCTGGATACAACCCACATTTGTAACACGAATTGAAGATAAGAATGGAAAAGTGTTAGCTGATTTTTCTCCGAAGACCGAAGAGGTGATGAATGAAGAGAAAGCCTATGTGATGCTGCAGTTGATGAAAGGAGTTGTAGATATAGGAACAGGGATCCGCTTGAGGTATCGTTATAAGTTGATGAATCCGATTGCTGGTAAAACAGGAACCACACAAAACAATTCGGATGGTTGGTTCATGGGAATAACTCCCGATCTTGTTTCGGGATGCTGGGTAGGAGCAGAAGATCGTTCGGTACATTTTGATCATGGTGACCAAGGACAAGGTGCTCAAATGGCCTTGCCTATCTGGGCGAAATACATGCAGAAAGTGTATGCCGATAAAACGTTAAAAATTTCGAAAGGCGATTTTGAAAAGCCAGCTAAAAAAATTGATATTGAAATGGATTGCCGCAAGTATAACAAAGCGCTGGAGAGTGGAACAGAAGATTATAATTCAGAAGAAATAAATTAAATTGATATGAATAAAACGGTTGCAAATGCCGACGAGGCAATCAAAGACATTCAAGACAATGTAACGATCATGCTTGGTGGTTTTGGTTTGTGTGGCATTCCAGAAAATTGTATTTCAGCGCTGGTAAAAAAGGGCGTGAAAGGATTGACATGCATTTCTAACAACGCAGGTGTTGATGATTTTGGAATCGGCTTGATGTTAAAAACGCGTCAAGTGAAAAAGATGATCTCTTCTTATGTTGGGGAGAACGCGGAGTTTGAAAGACAATTGTTAAGCGGAGAATTAGAAGTAGAATTAATTCCGCAAGGAACACTGGCAACGCGCTGTTTGGCTGCAGGCTATGGTATGCCGGCAATATTCACTCCCGCAGGTGTTGGGACAGAAGTAGCGATAGGTAAAGAAACACGCAAATTTATGGTAGAAGGAGTTGAAAAAGAATTCCTGATGGAAATGGCTTTTGACGCCGATTTCGCAATCGTAAAAGCATGGAAAGGTGATCCGCATGGAAATTTAATATTCAGAGAGACTGCAAGAAACTTTAATCCGATGATGGCGATGGCAGGAAAAATTACCATTGCTGAGGTGGAGGAGCTGGTTCCTGCAGGGGCATTAGATCCAGATCAAATCCATACCCCCGGAATTTATATTCATAGAATATTTCAAGGAAGCAACTATGAAAAAAGAATTGAACAACGAACCGTAAGAAAACTGTAATTTTCAAATCAACACATTCCCAAATTTCCAAATTTATATGTTAGACAAAGTAGGTATTGCGAAGCGTATCGCAAAAGAAATAAAGGATGGCTATTATGTGAACCTGGGAATTGGAATTCCAACCTTGGTGGCCAATTATATTCCTGAACACATGAACGTTGTTCTGCAATCGGAAAACGGCCTTTTAGGAATGGGTCCTTTTCCTTTTGAGGGAGAAGAAGATGCGGATCTGATCAATGCGGGAAAACAAACCATAACAACACTTCCAGGATCTTCTTTTTTTGATTCCGCGATGAGCTTCGGAATGATCCGTTCACGCAAAGTAGATCTGACCATCTTAGGCGCTATGGAAGTTGCTGATAACGGAGATATTGCGAATTGGAAAATTCCAGGCAAAATGGTAAAAGGAATGGGTGGAGCAATGGATCTTGTGGCATCTGCAAAAAATATTATTGTTGCGATGCAACATGTAAATAAAGCCGGTGAATCAAAGTTGTTGCCCAAGTGCGATCTTCCTTTGACAGGAGTGCGTTGTGTAAAAAAGATTGTTACCGAATTAGCCGTATTGGATGTTACCCCTCAAGGATTCAGATTGTTGGAGCGCGCTCCGGGAATCAGTGTAGAGCAAATAAAAAACGCGACACTTGGTAGATTGATCATTGAAGGAGAGATTCCTGAAATGAATATTGATTAATAAAATACAGAGATTCAGTTCATTC
>Ga0209596_1000160_pt1 | contig 60545 bp, 52 predicted proteins | sample M_130807_MF_Meta_FD_187314 | JGI IMG/M metagenome (GOLD analysis project Ga0209596, IMG submission 187314) | Freshwater microbial communities from Lake Montjoie, Canada to study carbon cycling - M_130807_MF_MetaG (SPAdes) (version 2) | ecosystem: Environmental > Aquatic > Freshwater > Lake...
ACCTGGTTTTTCATTAAAGCAATAAGCGGAGAAATAATTATAGCGGTACCTTCACTCACCAGTGCAGGAAGCTGATAGCATAAAGATTTTCCCCCACCGGTAGGCATGATAACAAAAGTGTCTTTGCCGTCAAGCAAACTTGTAATAATAGCTTCTTGTTGTCCTTTAAATTTTTTGAATCCAAAATATTTCTGTAAGCATTCGTGAAGGGATGTTTCTACATCGAGCATTTTCAAAATCTGTATTTTAAAATTAATGAATGAGTTATGATTTATTTGTTGAAATAAACTAATTTTGTACCGTTACAGACGTGATAGCAGAAAACTGTTCATTTTTTATTCTTAATGTAAATATATAATAAAAAATTGTTACTCCGGCAAACAGTTATCTACTTTTTTGAAATACACTACCAAGTGAATAATTTTATCGATAAAATAATTATATATTCTAAAACTGCATTAAATAGTGAGATATGCTTGGTTCTGGATATATCAAATCAGATAATTTTTAAATAAAAGAAAGGGAGAAATAATCGAATGTCAAAAATTGCCGCTATAGTTCCTGCGTATAATGAAGAGAAAGCAATTGCTTCCGTTGTAAATAACATTAATGCTCTTGCTCAGTCATTGAAAATAGATATTACTGTTGTTGTTGTAAATGATTGTTCTCGGGATTCGACTCCTCTAATTGTCGGAAAGTTGAATTGTGTGCTGTTGGATCTTCCCGTTAATTTGGGAATTGGAGGGGCTGTTCAAACAGGGTTTAAATATGCTTTTCAAAATGGGTTTGATTATGCAATTCAAATAGACGGTGATGGACAACATCCTGCATCTGAAATCCCCGAATTGTTAAATGCAATGAAAGAAAACAATTACGATGTTGTTATCGGCTCCAGATTCATTTCGAAAGAAGGGTTTCAATCTTCTGCTATTAGAAGGGTAGGGATAAATTATTTTAAGTGGTTGAATCGATTTTTAGTTGGTGAGATAATTAATGATAGTACATCAGGTTTTCGTATCATCAATAAAAAAACGTTGAAAATTGTTTCTGAAATATACCCAGATGAATATCCGGAGCCGGAAGCCATCATTTTATATTCGCTAAATAATTTAAAAATTGGGGAAGTTTCTGTGACAATGAAAGAAAGGCAGGGAGGAGTTTCTTCTATCGGAAGAGCATCATCTATTTATTATATGTTTAAAGTATCCTTGGCAATTATTTATACCTTTATAAGAATCAAATTCAAAAAATAATATCATGTTCAGAATTCAAGCCATAGCCATAGTAACAAGCATTTTATTTTTGCTTTACATCGTAAGATTAATAATAAAAGGGAAACTCCGCGAGGAATATTCCATCGTTTGGATTATTTGTACGGGTGTATTAATTCTTTTTTCTTTTTGGAGAGTTGGATTGGACGTCGTGTCTGAATTAGTGGGTGTGTATTCGCCACCCAACATGGTTTTTATTGCCGCAATTTTTGCTATATTTATTTACTTGCTTCATTTGAGTGTGGTGATTTCAAAATTACAATCACAAAATAAACAAATGGCGCAGCATATTGCCTTACTTAAAGAGCAGATTGGGAAGTAATTTTTTTGAACGTCATTCATTGTTCTGGCAAAGAATCACGATTCATAATTAAACCAGTCCGCCATTCAGATCAATGCAGGACCCATTCAAATAGGGCGTATTTCGGATGTATTCAATAGTACTGAAAATATTCTCAGGATCGCCAAATTCGTTCGCCGCAATTTTTGATTTTATTTTTTCCTGTATTTCTTTAGGAACAGTATTGATCATGCCTACTTTAAAATAACCCAAATTAATATTGTTAATGGTAATCCCTTTTTGTGCATTTTCTAAAGCGATACTTTTTATCATGCCATTAATTCCTGCCTTTGATGCTGCATAGGCGCTAGTTCCCATTACTCCTGTCTGTGAAACAATAGAAGAAAGATTAATAATTCTTCCGAAATTGTGCTCACGCATCACAGGTAATATCGCACGTATTAAATAAAAGGTTCCTGTTAAATTTACATTGATCACCTTGTTCCAGTCTTCAATGTTTGATTTGTGTGCAAAGGCATTGGCGCTAACTCCAGCACAATTGATTAGTGTTATTTCTTTTGATTGCGATTGTATGGAAGCGATAAATTTTTCTACCTGAGAAAAATCGGTGATGTCTAATGGAACAGTCGTTTCATAAATTTTTCCTTCCGGTTTATTCAAATGATAAGTCCCAATAATTGGGTCGCCCAATTGAGAAAATTTATTGAATAAAAAATTCCCTATTCCGCCTGTGATTCCTGTTATGATTATCATTTCTTTTTATTTAATTTTTGCTTTCTCCTGTTTCGCCCAATTTAAATTACCTGCTGCGAGTTGATGAGTTGGGTCAATCTGCAAGGCTTTGTTGCAGGCATCAATTGCTTTGTCCCACTGTTTTAGTTTACAATAAGCAGCAGCGATATTGTTGTATGCGTTTGCATTATCTGGTTTTAAGTCAATCGCTTTTTTGCATGCTTCAATTGATTTTTCATATAAGCCTTGATTGTAATAGAGCAGACTTAAATTGATATAATTATCAGATGACGGCTTTTCTAATGCAATTTTTTGAATGGAGTTAAGATCGTTTTTTCCTTTTTGTGCAACCAACAAATTGTTTTTTGCTAATTCAAAGTTGGGGTTTATCTGAAGCGCTTTTTCAAAAGCAATGATGGCATCGTCCCATTTTTTTAATACGTTATAAGCCGAACCAATATTATTATATGCTTCAGCAAAATTGGGTTTTATTTTGATTGCATCTGTTGCTGCATCAATACATTCCTCATATTTTTCTGCTTGATAATATACCAAACTCAAGTTTAAATAGTTGTCGGCAGAGGGTGCTTTTTTTAGTTTCTCCAATGCCATTTCAATTTTTCCTTTTTTATAGGTAGCCGCATCAAGCGCAATTAATGCTTCTACATTACCTGGATTTATGGCTAATGTGCTATTTGCAAGTGGTGTTAATTTTTCCCACTCCTCTGTTTCTATATATTCACGCATCAATAACGAACGCGCACCTATATGAGCCGGGGACAATTCTATCGCCTTCGTTAATTGATCAATGGCTTCTTTGTGTCGTAATTTAGAAGATAAAAATTTCCCGTAAAAATAATAGCAGTCTGGAAAGCTGGCGCCATATGCGATTGCGTTTTTGAAAAATATTTCTGCAGCTGCATCATTGCCTTGAACTGATTTTAAAACACCTATATTTACATGTAAATATGGATAATAAGGCCACACTGTTAATGCTTTATTAAAATAGATGTCAGCTTCCGCATAATCTCCTTTTTCCATTTTGGCTAACCCATAGTTCATTAGCCCTCTCCCATTTTTTGGACTTTTTAATGTCACGTCTTTCCATAAACTTTCTTCGGTATGCCAAACACTATTTCGTTGATGTGTTCCATAGGCATAACCTCCCAAAATAATAAGCAGGCAAGAAATAAGGATGGCTTTGTTTGAAAATAATGCATCGATTTGTTTTTTATACGAAAGCAGCAGCAGCGCTACTGTATGACAAACAGCAATGGTAAGGCCTACGTAAGGGAAAAATATGCGGTGGTCGTTTAATACTTCCGACAATGGGATGACGCTGGTTGGAACTAATGCTAAAAAGAACCAAAGTATGCCAAAGCTGATTGGTCGTAATTTTTCATCTTTAGAAAATTTAAAAGCGATGTAAAGCAATGTGAGAATAAATGCACAACCAATAAAAAAAGAAGCATTCCATATCGTTTCAAGTGGAACCCAATCGGTGTCAGCGCTTAATCCAAGAGGAAGGAAAAAGGTAGTGACGTAATGAACAATAACAGCTGGCTGGGTAATCAAATAATTAAATGTGGATGTGCCACCGGGAATCCATGTTTTAGGAGTCATTCTGTCAACAAGCAAATACATCAATCCGCATAAGACAAAAGCAGGCAAGACTGTTTTTATTACCGAAAAAAATTGCTTGAGGTACTGCTTTTTAAAAACAGCCATTAAACTCATTTTTTGTTCAAACAGAAGCACGTAAAGGAAAAATAATGGTGCAAACATAGCTGCGGGAGGCTTTGCCAAAACGCCTATTGCTACTGGTAATAAATATAAAAATGTTTTTTTGAAAAAAGAGGAATACATGTATAAGCAAAAACCAAGAATGACAAAGCATGTAGATTGTATATCGGATCGTGCAATAATATAATTTACGGTTTCAGCATTTGCAGGATGAAGTAAATACAAAGCAACAGCTGTTAGTGAAATGTAAAAATTCCAGCGATGCGTGAAGGAGCTGTTTAAAAGTTTAAAAAAGAGAAAGAACATGCAGGCGCCCTGCAATAAAAAAAGAATGAACGTGGATAAATGAAAATAAAAGAGGTGGTAGCCATTTCCTAACCAATAATCAATTGCTAACGATGAGCTTACAATCGGCCTGTAGGATTGATTGGTTGGCAAAGAACTGAAGGTTGTTCCGTCTTTAAAAAATAAAGGAATATTACGAATATCCTTGATGAATAAATTATTTTGAATCGTATGTGAGTCATCAAAATGAAATGAATTGCTGAAATGGTTGGCATATGTAATTGTTACAATAAGCGCCAGCAATAAAAAATAAGTGAGTGTTTTTTTTATAGAAAAATCTGCAGTTTGATTCGACATTTGTAGGTTATTTTGGAGCTGTAAAATTATGAAATAATGCCGTATTCGTCCAAATTAATTTACGCTGTAAAAAACAACTATTTCTTTTTTTATTTTATACTGTAATAATACTAACTTTGACACTGAAAAATGGCACTATTCGGACTTTTTAATAAATCTGGCAAAAGCACTGGCGAAATGTCCTTCTGGGGGCATATTGACGCCTTGCGTGGTCATCTGTTTCGTTCCGTATTGCTCGTTGTTTCAATAGCAATTGTTACTTTTTTCTTCCCTGATATATTATTTGATAAAATAATATTCGGTCCTATTCATAATGATTTTATAACGTATCGTGCTTTTTGTCATTTAGGCCATTGGTTACAATTGCATGGTGTAATGCCAGATGGTAATGACCTTTGTTTCGGACATTACAACTTCAAATTACAAAGTCTGGGCTTGTCTGATCAATTCACTTCTCAGATGTGGGTCGCTTTTGTCGGAGGTTTGATAATTGGTTCACCCTATGTATTATGGGAGTTTTGGCGTTTCATAAAACCAGCTTTAAAAGAGAAAGAAAGAAAAGCATCAACTATCTTTATTTTTGTGGCAAGTTTTTTATTTGTATCAGGTGTGCTATTTAGTTATTTTATTATTGTTCCATTGATGGTGAACTTTTTAGGAAACTATCAGGTAAGTACAATGGTTGAAAATAATTTTACAATGGATTCCTATATCTCCACTGTAACAACGGTTACTATTGCTGCAGGATTAATGTTTGAGCTTCCGGTGCTAGCTTATTTTCTTACGCAATTTGGGTTGCTTACCCCTCAATTTATGCGTAAATACCGTAAACACGCAATAGTTGTTATTTTAATTGTTGCTGGTGTTATCACACCTGGCCCCGATATTACCTCTCAAATGCTAGTTGCATTTCCCTTGTATTTCTTGTACGAAGCGAGTATATTTGTTTCTTACTTTGTAGTAAAGAGAAAAGAAAAAAATAGTTAATCATTCGTGTTTAATCGTATCTTTTTTCTGTGTATGAATCATAATTTATAAACCTATATTCAATGGCAAATAGTGTAAAGGAGTTTAATGATTACAGGACTAAAATGAATGAGAAAATTTTAGCTTCTGACAATATTGTTTTAAAACGACTTTATAATTTAGATACAAATACCTATGCCGAAGGAGCTTTATCAGTAAAGACAAAAGAAATGTTAGGACTTGTCGCATCGATGGTTTTACGATGCGATGATTGTATAAAGTATCATCTTGAAAAGTGCAAAGAAAATAATACCACTACAGAAGAAGTTTTTGAGATTTTTGCTGTTGCAAATATTGTTGGTGGAACGATTGTGATACCCCATACTCGAAGGGCTGTGGAGTTTTGGGAAGAACTGAATAAATCATAATTTATTTGTGGGGAAGTTTTTAAAACATATTATCCTTCAAAAGGCATTACTTATTGTGATGCTCTTCATTTCTTTCTCACAGTATGGTGTTTCTCAAACCACCAAAGTGAGCGGGAAGATCATTGATGCTGTTTCGCGTGAGCCATTGCCTTTTGTGAATATAATTTTTAAAGGGACTACCGTTGGTGCTACTAGTGATATTGAGGGTCATTTTGATTTTTCTACAGTACTTAAAGTAGATTCCGTTGTTGTTTCATATGTTGGATATAATAAACTTACGAAAGCAATTAGGAAAGGCGCTGCTCAGGAAGTAATTATTGCACTTTCTCAAGGGGTTGATTTAAATGTAGTAGAAGTTCATCCCGGCGAAAATCCAGCTTGGCGCATCCTTAGAAAGGTCATTGCTAATAAAGATAAGAACGACCGAAAAAAGTTGGATGCATACCAATACGAAGTGTATAATAAGGTTGAATTTGATTTGAATAATTTAAGCGATGACTTTAAGAATAATAAATTGCTTAAACCGTTCTCTTTTATTTTTGATAATATCGATAGTACAAATGCGAAGGAAAAACCTTACTTACCCATTTTTATGACGGAGGCCTTATCAGAATATTATTTCCGAAAGAACCCAAGAACACACAACGAAATAATTAAGGCGAATAGAGTTGCTGGTGTTGAAAACGCAAGTGTATCGCAGTTTATGGGTGATATGTATCAGAATATAAATATTTATGATAATAACATATTAGTTTTTGGAAAGAACTTTGTAAGTCCTATTTCTGATAATGCATTGTTGTTTTACAAATTTTATTTAATTGATAGTATGATCATCGATGGTCACAAATGTTATCAGCTTCAGTTTAAACCCAAACGAAAACAAGAGTTAGCTTTTGTAGGTAATCTTTGGGCTGCCGACTCTTCCTTCGGCATCAAACAAATTGAAATGAGTATAGCCAGTGATGCAAACATTAACTTTATCAATTCTACTGCTGTTGTTCAAACCTATGTGAATATTGATTCTACTTGGATGATGCAAAAAGAACGTTTGGTGATTGACTTTAATCCATTTCCTTTGGATACAAAGAAAAAAGCGATGATGGGAGTCTATGGAAGAAAGACAGCTGATTACAGTAATTTTAGTATTAACAAACCAAAAGAAGAAAGTTTTTATTCGATTACCGAAAATTTAACTGTTGATAAGGATGCCTTCAAAAAAGATAACCTTTATTGGGAACAACACAGACATGATAGTTTATCAAAAAATGAAAAGCAGATCTATAAGATGGTGGACACGATTCAAACGCTACCTGCCTTCAAAACGTGGTCGAGTATCGTTCAGCTTTTTGCTCAAGGGTATAAAATAATCGGGAATTTTGAAATAGGCCCGTATTACAATATGTTTAGCACAAATGAAATTGAAGGGAATCGCTTTCGTTTTGGTGGACGTACAAGTAATCAGTTTAGTAAATGGTACGAATTAAGTGGATATGTAGCGTATGGTACCAGAGACGAAAAATTTAAGTATGGATTAGGGATTCGTGCTTTTGTTACCAAAAAACCTCGCGTTCTTGTAGGATTGAACTATAAAAATGACAATGAGATTTTAGGTCAGAGCCAAAATGGTTTTACAACCGATAATATTCTTGCATCTCTTTTTAGGGTTACACCACTTCGTAATTTAACGAATGTAAAGCAAGTAAATGGCTATGTTAATTATGAGTGGTTTACCGGCTTCACAACTAAATTTAGTTTATACCATCGAGAGATGTCTCCTCTGGCAAATTTTCACTATGAATATCAAAAAAATGCTGCAACAACAGTTTTTAAAGAAAATATAGTCACCTCGGAGGTTCGATTACTTGCGAGACTTGCTTACAATGAAAAATATATTGAAGGGGTATTCACACGTACTAGTCTTGGAACCCATTATCCAATTGTTCAGGCGGAATATGTCTTGGGTCTGAAAAATTTATTTTTTAGTGATTATGGTTATCAGAAATTAACAGTGAACGTTGATGATTACCTTCACATCAATCCAATTGGATATTTTCACTATATTTTGGAATACGGAAAACTATGGGGACAATTGCCTTATCCCTTGCTTACAATACATGGTGGAAATGAAACCTACGTTTACGACTCATATGCGTTTAATGCAATGAATTATTATGAATTTGTGAGTGACGAATACGCTTCCGTATCTTTAGCGCAACATTTTGAAGGGTTCTTCTTTAACAGAGTTCCACTATTGCGGAAGTTAAAATGGCGTGAAGTTATTAGCGGTAAAGCAATAATTGGAAAAGTAAACGATAAGAACAGAAGTCTTTTAAACTTTCCGGATCATTTGTATTCTTTGAATCATGGACCTTATATGGAGGCAACCGCAGGTATTGAAAATATTTTTAAATTCTTTAGAATAGATGGTGTTTGGAGATTATCATATTTAGATAATCCAAAGGCTGTTCCATTTAGTATTAAAGGATCATTTCAATTGACATTTTAATGCAATAACAATGATATTAAGAGCAGAAAATTTAGTAAAAAAATATAAGAATCGTACCGTAGTAAAAAATGTTTCTGTTGAGGTAAAACAAGGAGAAATTGTTGGTCTTTTAGGCCCAAATGGTGCTGGTAAAACCACTTCGTTTTATATGATTGTGGGCATGATAAAACCCAATTCAGGTCAGATATTTTTAGATGACCTTGATATTACCAACGAACCAATGTATAAGCGGGCACAACTAGGAATTGGTTATTTGGCACAGGAGGCTTCTGTTTTCAGAAAACTTAGCGTTGAAGATAATATTCGTGCTATTTTAGAAATGACCAATTTGAATAAGCAGGAGCAAAAAGAAAAATTAGAAGATCTGCTTGGTGAATTTCATTTACAACATATTCGTAAAAATTTAGGGGACAGACTATCAGGTGGGGAGAGACGAAGAACTGAAATTGCTCGATGTCTTGCTGCTGACCCTAAATTTATTTTGCTGGATGAACCATTTGCAGGGGTTGATCCAATTGCAGTTGAAGATATTCAAAGTATTGTTGCAAAGCTTAAAAAAAGAAATATAGGAATTCTTATTACCGACCATAATGTTCAGGAAACGCTGCAAATAACAGATAGGGCTTATTTGCTTTTTGAAGGTAGCATCTTAAAGGCTGGTAATGCAGAAGAGTTGGCAAACGATGAACAGGTGCGCAGAGTTTATCTGGGTAAAAATTTTGAGTTGCGTGGCAATAAAAAAATGGAGCAGGAATAAATTATTTTTGATATCCGAACAACAGTAAAGTTGAGTCTCTCTTTTATCCTTCTTTACTCATCAAAAGATCTCGATTCCATAAAAAGTTATTCCTTCTGCTTGCTTAAAATATTCCGGATCTAATGCAATTAAATTTTAACGCCCCTTTTTTGATCTGTTATTAATATCGTTCATCACAGTGTCACTTCTTACAATAGCCCTTTGAATAAATAAAATGATTTGCTCTTATCCTATAAATGATAAAAAGGAGAACTCCCATGCTAAGAATGAACCATAGTTTATATTTTTAAAAAATAGTTCATTCAAAAAATAAATTACAAAAGGAAGAAGAGAATTAGTTCTCGAAAATTTCGAATTCGTAAAATTCCATGATTTGGTTAGCAAGCAATTTTTTACAAGCTTCATCAACTTTCAAACTTGCAGCATCTTTTGATGCAGCTTCAATCTCTAAGGTAACGTGCTTTCCGATGCGGACATTCTCAATTTCAGGCAACCCTAGGTTTTTCATGCTTCCAGTAACTGCTTTTCCTTGTGGGTCTAATAGTGCCTTTAGTGGCATAATATCAATTTCTGCTCTGAATTTCATATGTAAAATGGTTTAGTGTTCTTGTGTTTTAGTATTAGTAGACCTATTATTGATAAATGATAAAAGGATGTACAAAAATAGGATAAAAGGGATTGCAATGAAATGAAATAGTATCAACAATATCACTGAAATTATTAAAAAAGAATAACGCATCTTGTTGTTTGGCCATCCAAAATTTTTAAATTTCATAGCAAATAAAGGGATTTCCGCTACCAAGAGGTAAGACATTACAACAGTTAGTCCGATCAGAAAATATACGTTTTGAGTAATATTTAATATGTTTATTCCCATAACACTTGGTTGGAATTCATTTATCAACGGAATGGAACAGATAAGGAGTGTATTTGCTGGTGTAGGAACTCCGATAAAGGAATTAGTTTGTCGGGTATCAATATTGAATTTTGCTAATCGAATGCAAGAAAAGATCGTGATCAAAAATGGGATATATTCAACATAGGAATAATAGGTATTGATGGATGAATTCCAATGTGATGCTACAGGTTGACAATTCTGATAATCTTTACACATCTCCAACCAAGAATGTCCCAGCAAATGATACATAACAACGCCCGGTACCACTCCAAATGTGACCATATCCGCAAGTGAATCCAACTGTTTCCCTAATTCTCCGCCTACCTGTAATAATCGGGCAACAAAACCATCAAAAAAATCAAGCACAGCAGCAATCCCAACCAGATAAGCAGTCAAAATAAGGTCACCTTTAAAAGCGCTTGTAATGGCTAAGCACCCGCAAAATAAATTGCCACAGGTAAGTAAATTTGGAATGTGTTTTTTTATATTCATTCGGCTACGAAATTACAAAAAAATATGTTGGTTTTCTAATAAATACCCGACCTGATTCATAGGCAGTTGAAGTCTCTTGCAAAGGAAGTTTTAATTATCTTTGACAACATGCAAGTTGTGTTGCCTTTTACATATGCTTTGATCTTTATTTTTTTGATCCTTAAGTTGAAATTTTTTGACTTTATTGGGATATCAAAAGGTCAGTTGATTCTGCTTTTCGTCCTGAAAATTGTTTTTGGCTTTGCAGTATCGGCTATATATATGTTTTATTATAATACCTCCGATTTTGATACCTATCTGAAAGCAAGTAAAATGGGTTTCGACTATTTTATGGGTAACAGTTCTAATCTAATTATGCCTGGTTGGAATTCTAGTTTCGATGATACGATGTTTAATAATTCTCGGATTGTGATTGGAATTAATTTTTTGCTCCAGTTTATATCGTTGAATATACAATTTGTTCATATATTGTTTTTCTGCTTTTTTTCATTCGCCGGACTTACAGCTTTGTTCAGGTCATTTTATGCACACTTCCCAAATAAAAGGATAGCACTTGTGATTGGTATTTATCTCGTTCCTTCTGTCTTGTTTTGGACAGCGGGTGTATTCAAAGAAACAATAGCTATTTCATGTCTTGGTTTTCTGGTTTATTTTACTGATTTTGGTTTGCAGAAAAAGTATACCTCCTCAAAAATCCTTTTATCGATCTTCTTATTTATACTTCTTTTTTTTACAAAAATATATATTGCTTTGGCGATAACCCCATTACTATTCGCAAATTTTATGATTAGCAAAACGGAAGGCAAATATATAGTACTAAAATATTTGTCAGTATTTATTGCTGCTGTTTTAATGGTTCATGGATTTTCTAAATTTGGAGATAAAACAAATGTGTATAAAATGTTTGCTGATAAACAATCTAAGGCTATCAGTGAAGCTAAGGGAGGATATTTTTTAATGAATGACTCCTGTTTTATTTCTGTTGAAAGTTCCAATAAAAATGCATTGATTCTTCAACAGGATTCTACCTATAGGATAAAAATGGGAAGTAGTTTCTTGTCGTGGAAATTAGACAATATGAAGGATACAACTTTTGTTGTTAATTCCACGGATTCATCTTCCTTCTCATTGTTGTATTATGTAACACCTGCAAATTCTGTTGTTCTGATAAAACGATTTCCCCCAACTTTCGGCGGTATACTTAACAATATCCCTTCCGCAATATTAAATGTGTTTATTCAACCAACCCTATTCGGAATTAAAAACAGTTGGCAATTGATCGAATGGCTCGAAAACAGTCTGGTGATCCTCCTGCTTGTTTTGACAGTATTATTTTTCGACAAAAAAATAGCAAAGGATAACGAAGTGCTTTTATTCTGCCTTCTATTAGGTATCATTCAGTTTGCTGAAATTGGCTTGGTTACTTCTGCCATAGGAGCAATGGTAAGGTATAAAGTTACAGCCTTGCCTTTTATTGTTACGATGAGTTTGATTTGTATTGATTCGGAAAAGCTTTTCAGTGTAATGAAAAGAATTAAAAATTAGGATTCCTGTATAAGGTAATCACTACAGCTCCTCTGCTAATTGAATTTTCTGGAACCCAGTCTTTTTTTATTTTAGTTAAGTCTTCTATCCTGTTTGTGTTTATTATGTTGCTGTATAAGAAATACCGATATGATTCAATCGGGTTCTTTTCTATATCAGTATAAAAGCTGCACGTGTCATTCAAATAGGAATAGTTTGAGTTGTTGGTTAAAGGAAATTGTGATGCTATATCTTTTGTTTCAATTTTTTTTTCCTTGATATAAGATTTCATTTCTTTATTCAAATTAAAATAGGGGATCATTTTAAGTGACGAATCCCATCCATTACCATATCGCTGAGGATAAACAATAAAGTTGCCTCCAATTAAACTGATTGTTATAAGAGTAAAAAGAGTTCGTTTTGTTTTTATGTCTTTGAATTGTTCTAACACGAAGCAAACAGCAATGTTAAGGATCAAAAAAATTGGTAAAAAATATTTATGTCCAATTGGATTTTTAATCAGGATCATAAAAAAAGACAATACAAATAAGGGGATAAAAATGAGTTGAATCAACTCATTTATCTTCGGCATACCCTTCTTTTTTAATTGAAGAATAATAGCATAAATGAAAACGAGCCATAATGTTATTCGACCAAAATCAATGTTTTTCCAGATGATATAAACCAGCTGTCTGAATAACATTTTTAGGTCTCCGAATTGTTCAGTATTGTTTTCTCTGATCGGAGAAAAAATATACCAACCTGTTTGCTGCTGATGGTAAATGGCCCAGAAAATCCAAAGCAGTAGGGAAGGGATATATGCTTTGACTAAACTAAAACGTATGTTACGGTTTTTAAGAAGATCAAATAAAAATAGAGAACCCATCAACATTGTTCCTCGTATACTCATCAAACTGAGGAATATCAATATAATGGCATACAGTATTTTTTTGTTTGAATAAAGTGAATTTAGTGCAAGTAAAAAAAAATAACATATGAACAGGTCGTAGCCCATTAAAATGGATTGTGTGATAAAAACTGGCTCAATCATCAATAACACCATCGAAAAAATAATTGTTTTTGAATTCAAAAAGCGGTTAGCTAATTTGAAGTATTCATAGGTGATTCCGAATAAAAAGGGAAGTATTGCGAGGTGCGAAACCGCAAGTGATTTACCAAAACATTTCCATGCAATAGTCAAATAGATTGAAAAAAAAGGGAATGCGCCGGTGTCGTTTACTGGTAGAGCAATAAAATGATGAAATCCTGTTTCAAAAAAATATACAGAAAGTCCAGAGAAAAAAGTGCCATCCCAAAAAAAAGGAATGTTTAAACTTACAAAAGTTAAAATAGAGAAAAACAGAAAAACAGGAAGTAATGTTTTAGTGTTCATCTTGATTGCTTCGTATAATTTCTGTGATGCTATATTGTGGCTTATTATTGAGTGTTAAATACATCCTTCCGATGTATTCACCAATAATTCCTAACGTTGTTAAAACAAGGCCTCCGAAGAAAATAACAAGAACTACAACAGTTGTCCAGCCAGGGATGTAATTTTTTGTAATGAAATAATCGTACAGGTATTTCAATGAAATCAGAAATCCGATGCTAGTGGCAATGAATCCTGAAATCGTAGCTAATCTCAAAGGAAGAACTGAAAATCCTGTAAATAATTTCATAAATACGGACAACGATTTAGAAAAAGTATAATTACTTTTTCCGCTGTGGCGCTGTTGATGTGTTGTATCTATTTGTGTTAAATTTTGTGTTATTGTTAAAATGATGCCATCGATGTAAGGATATGGCCCTGCGAATTTTGTTATTTCTGAAGTTGTCGATTTGTTTATTATTTTAAAGGGTGATAAGTAGATTCCGTTTGGTTTAGAAACAAGAAGTTCTGCTATCTTTCCGTTTATATTGCTTCCGACATTTTTGAAAACACTTTGTTCTTTTTTGTTGAAATTGGCAAAACAAACATCAAACCCTTTTTTACATTCGGCATGTAACTTAATAATGTCTTCTGGATTGTGTTGAAGGTCGTCATCCATTATTACAGAATAGTTTCCTTTTGCAATGCGCAATCCGGCAAGTAATGCATTGTCTTGTCCACTGTTTTTTCTTAGGTTTATTCCTACTATCGAATTGTTGTTTTTAGCAAGTGCAGCTATTTTTTGCCAGCTATTGTCTTTGCTGCAATCATTGATAAAAATAATTTCATATGTGCAATATGTCTGAAGTGCTTTAGAAATACATTGATATAATTCCTCAATTATTTCGGAACTATTGTAAACTGGAATTACGATACTTATTTCTGTTGTTTTCATCTGTTGATGACAATAATTAAATCTTTATCAAATTGTTTAACGATTCTAAAATTGAAATTTAATTTATTACTTAATAAATTCATCTCTGCAGTTAAAGAATCCATCGTATATCGGAACACTTGTTTCTTGCCATTAATTGATGCAGAAGCCTTTGCCAAATTACCAATAATTCCTTTATTATTTGAAAGATTAATCATTGGTTCGGAAATAATAAGCATGGGAGCACATGCTAGCATTTTTCTGAAAAGTTCTTCAGTAGATTCATGAAAGTGGTACATCGAGCCGCTCAAAATACAGGTGTCTGCTGTTGGGAAATGGTCTAAAGGTTCGATATTCTCTAATTGAGCGTTATACCCCCTTTTTAGTGCGGTTTTTACAAAACTTTCATTGATATCGATCCCCTTCCATTGGATACCATTTAATCTACAGAACTCAGCAATTACAGTATCTCCAAAGCATAATTCAGTGACTTTCTTCCCAGTAATATGAGCTGTGATTTGTTTAAAACGGCCCGAATAACGGCCCTTGTAGATCAAATTCATGATCAGGCGGTATAAAAAGATGTTTTTGTATATAAAACTTGTTCGGCTCATCAGGCATTCTTTCTACAAATATAATGAAGTAAGGCACTTTGTCGGAGCAATAATCAATAGGAATTTTCGTTTGTTCAATGTTTGGATATTCCTGCAAATTAGTTTAATTTTATAACCAATTATGAATAAAATATTAATAGCGATCACTTTTGCTTTTTACAGCATCGTTTCTTCTGTTTTTGCCCAAGCTCCGAAATACAGCAATGAGTTTTTAAGTATTGGTGTTGGCGCAAGAGCTTTAGGGATGTCAAACTCTCACATTGCATCAGTAAATGATGTAACAGCTGGGTATTGGAATCCAGCTGGCTTGTTGGGAATTGGTAGACAGCATCAAGCGGCATTGATGCATAGTGAATATTTTGCAGGAATTGCAAAGTATGATTATGGTGCTTTTGCTACGCGCTTGGATAGTTCAAGTGTTTTGGGTGTTAGTTTTGTTAGATTCGGAGTCGATGACATTCCCAATACAACAGCATTAATAGATGCAAATGGAAATATTGATTACAGCCGCATCACTACTTTCTCTGCAGTAGATTACGCGTTTATTGTATCCTATGCAAAGCAATTAAAAATTCCCGGATTACGTTTGGGAGCTAACGCAAAGATCATCCGAAGAAAAGTTGGTGATTTTGCTGGAGCCTGGGGTTTTGGTTTGGATGCGGGAGCACAATATGATCATAAAAAATGGAAATTTGCAGCAATGGCTCGCGATGTTACCTCTACATTCAATGCCTGGAGCGTAAATTTATCGGATGATACAAAACAAATCCTTTTATCGACCGGAAATGAAATTCCCGGCAACTCAGTGGAAATCACTTTGCCTAAATTATTATTAGGCGCTGCTCGTAAATTTGATATTACAAAAAAAATATCCTTGCTTGCTGAAATTAATGCTGATGAAACATTTGATGGAAAAAGAAATGTACTTATAAAAAGCAAAGCAATAAGCATAGATCCGCATATGGGCATTGAAGCCAGTTATATGAATATTATCTTTCTAAGAGCAGGTATTGGCAATTATCAGTCTTACACAGACGCTCTAGGAAAAAAAATAAATACTATCCAGCCGAATATTGGAGTGGGAGTAAAAATAAAAGCGGTTTATATTGATTATGCTTTTTCAGATATCGGTGATCGTTCGGTAGTACTTTATTCTAATGTATTTTCTATCAAAGTAGACATTAATAAAAAGATAAAATGATAAAACGTTTACTTATTATATGTTTGTTTTTACTTTCTCTTTATGGCCTGAAAGCGCAGACATATGGCAACGAGTGGATAAACTACTCGCAAAATTATTATCGAATTAAAATTGCTTCGAATGGCGTTTTCAGGATTGATTCTGCTACGTTATCTGTTGCCGGAATTCCTTGTGGCGCAGGAGGAATTGATCCTCACAATTTCCAAATTTTTAATAAAGGGATTCAACAGCCGATATACCTTGAAGGTGAAGCAGATGGTCAGTTCAACACTTCCGACTATATTGAATTCTATGGTCAGAAAAATGACGGGGCACTCGATTCATTGTTATATGTGAATACCAGTTTTATTCCTAATCCTTTTTATAGTTTAATCAATGATACAGCTGTTTACTTTTTGACTTGGAATAGTTCCGTTACAAATAGTAGGATGCAGGTTGTCTCTGATTTTTCTTTCGCTTCCTATCTCCCAGATAATTTTTTTTTCAGGGAAGAAAATATTGATCTTCATTCAGGATATTATGAAGGTGCAACAGATCTTGTTGGTGGAACAGATGCGCGTTACACAAAATCGGAAGGGTGGTTTGACGGAAACGTTATTGAGCTTGGATCATCAGTTACTTACGGAGTTTCTACACCAAATAAATTTAGTGGAGGTCCTAATACCATCATTAAAACATTAGCTGTTGGAGCTTCCAAAGATGCTGGTCTTGTTGGAAATGATCACGAATTAAAAGTTGAATACAATAGTAATTTATTGGTAGACACCTCCTTCTCAGGTTATGAATCAAATAGATTTATTTATTCAGTTCCAACTGCAAATTTAGGAAGTTCGGTTACAAATTTTCAATACACAAGTGTCAATTCCGGTTTTGTTTCCAATCGTACTGCCGTATCTTATATTAGTGTGAAGTACCCTCATACAATGGATCTCGAAAGCCGCAACAGCTATTTGTTTTATGTTCCTTATAATACCATTCAGTCTAAATCTTTTTTTGTATTCAATAATTTCATTGCTTCCGGAGCAGTTCACGTTTATGATCTCACCAATGCAAAAAGAATAGATGTTGTTCAATATGGAACCAATGATTCTGTTCTTATCGCAAATACGATTGGTGCGAGCGAAAAAAAATGTTTTATCACTTCAGATGGTTTCATTAACAATATTTCCTCCATTCAGCCTGTAAGCAATACTTCTAAATTCACCGACTATTCATCCCTAGCCGTAGATTCTGCCTATGTCATTGTTACCAATAAATCTTTGATGTCTTCTGCGCTCAATTATAAATCATACCGAAGCACAAATATCTATGGCGGATTTCATAATGTTGTACTTGCAGATATTGATGAACTATATGATCAGTTTGCATATGGTATTGTGAAAAGCCCCTTGTCGATCAGAAGATTTTCTGATTTTTTAATTCATACGTATCCCACTATACCTAAGGAATTATTTCTTATTGGTAAATCGTATCACATGCAGTTGGCCAGACAAGATCCATCTATTTATGATATTGATCTTGTCCCTTCCATTGGTAATCCTTCCAGCGATAATTTATTTACGGCAGGATTAAATGGGGGAGTTATTCGCTTAGGAATACCTACAGGCCGTTTATCAGCTAAATCATTAACGGATGTGGATACCTATTTAAGTAAAATTCAGCAGTATGAAGATAAGGTATCCAATCCTGCTGCAGAATGGAAGAAACATATTTTGCATTTCGGTGGAGGAACTACTTCATCAGAGCAGGCAAATTTTAAGTCATATTTAAATGGTTACAAAGCGACTATTCAAGCCGAAGCATTTGGAGGATACGTCAGCGATTTTTTTAAAACGAGTTCCTTGCCCATCGAAATCAATACTTCGGATACCTTAAAGGATTTTATGGATGAAGGTGTATCCATGGTGACATTCTTTGGTCATGCTTCTGCAAGTGGTTTCGATCAAAGTATTGATGATATTAATTCGTATAATCCTTTGCCAGGACATTATCCTTTCATGATTGCTAATGGATGCTATTCGGGGGATATTCATACTACCGAATTGTCTACATCTGAAAATTATGTGATCAATCCTAACAAAGGCATGATTGGATATATGTCGGTTGTTGGCTTAGGAGTTCCATATGCCTTAAATTATTTTACATCAGAAATGTATAAGCAAATTTCCATAAAAAGTTATGGCAAAAATATAGGCTGGTGCATAAAACATACAATCGATTCAATTGAGACTGCTGCCATTTCAGACCCTTTGCTTATGGCTACTTGTAATGAAATGACACTTCATGGTGATCCTGCACTTGTTATCAATGCGAATGATAAACCCGATTATAAGATTACCAACAATGATGTATATTTTGATCTCACACCTTTAGATTCTTTTGTTGTTTATGCCATCCGAACAAATTTGGGTAAAGCGACTAACGATACCATTTTTACCGAAGCGTTACGAACTTTTCCTGATGGAACAACACAGAGCTATAAAATATTTACTCTTGCTCCAAAATTCAAAGATACCGTGGCGATTAAGATACCTTGGAATTTTTCCAAAGATATCGGCTTAAATAAAATGAAAGTGACATTGGATTTTTTCAACCGCGTGGATGAAATGGATGAAACGAATAACTCAACGAGTCCTGAAATCAATTTTATAATCTCTGGTGGAGACATCGTGCCGGTTTACCCATACGAGTTTGCTATTATTCCGAAGGATACAATCACTTTGAAAGCATCTACAGCAGATATTTTCGCGCTACCCCGAAATTATATTTTTCAAATTGATACCACCGATACATTTAACAGCCCGTTTATGTTAAGTTCGGGAGTTATTAATGCTCCGGGTGGTGTAGTGACTTGGAAACCCGGAATTACATTTAATCCTAAAACTGTTTATTATTGGAGAGTAGGTCCTGATTCCACAAGCGCAACCAATGGTTTTAAGTGGAGAGAAAGCTCTTTTCAATATATACCAAATAAAAGGGGATGGGAGCAAGCTCATTTTTTTCAATTTAAGAACGATAACTATGTGTATGTGAATTATAACAGACCCATGCGCAAATTCGATTTTGTGAATGATTTAAAAAACTTACAATGTAACAATGGAATCTATCCGAATATTAATTGGGTGGATTTGGGGTATAAAATAAATGGAAGTGCAAAATATGTTTGGAGCTGGACAACCCCTGGTTTTACCATAGCCGTTTTTAATCCTGTTAGTTTTGATAATTGGAAATCTATTTCGCTTGGAACAGGTTTTTCTCAATACGGAAGTATTACAGGAGAAGTTTTTGGAAAAACGGATAATGCATTTGATTTTTATGAAAACGATTCTACCAATCGATCACAGATTACAAATTTCATAAATACTGTAATTCCCGACGGATATTATGTGTTAGCATATTCTCAGTTAAATCATTCTATTCCTTCCTATGAAAACTCATTATATACAGCATTCGAATCGTTAGGCGCAGGAATGATTCGAACGGTTCCTCCTGATATTCCTTATATTTTATATGGAAAAAAAGGGAGTGCGATTGGAACGGCTAAAGAAGTTTTGGGAGCCTCACCAACATCTGTAATTCAATTGGATACTACGCTGATCAGCAATTGGAATGAGGGTTCTGTCTCCTCTCCAATAATTGGTCCTGCTCTTTCCTGGGATTCATTGTCCTGGAAAAATCGCGCTCTTGAATCAGGTGTATCGTACGATAGTATTGTAGTAAGAATGATAGGAATAAAATCAGATGGAACAGAAACAACGCTTGCGAATTTTGATACCACCATGCTGGATGTTCCTAATTTAAATTTGTATGTGGATGCAACAGTTTATCCGCGAATCAGGTTGGTTGCTTATATGAAAGATGACAGTTTGCATACTCCACCTCAATTAGATCGCTGGCAGGTTATATTTACGCCTGTTCCCGAAGCCGCTATCAATCCACCTATGGGTTATGCCATTAGCGATACGATCATTCAGGAAGGGGATAATTTGAGAATTCATTTGCCCATTCAGAATATCAGTGAATTTCCTTTTACGGATAGTTTATTGGTTACCTATTGGATAGAGGACGATAACAGAGTGAATCATCTATTGCCTTCAAAACTGAAGAAAAAGCCATTTCTTCCGAGTGAATTAATTATGGACACAATAAGTATTAGCACAACAACTTATAAGGGCAACAATGCATTGTGGGTTGAAGTGAATCCTATACATTCGATGGATACAGCATTTCAATCAAAAACGCAATTAGAACAATATCATTTCAATAATATTGTACGCATCCCATTTACTATATCAACGGATAAAATAAATCCATTATTGGATGTTACATTTGATGGCGTTCATATTTTAAACAACGATATTGTTTCAGCAAAACCAAATATATTAGTTCAATTAAAAGACGAAAATCAATTTTTAGCATTGAATGATACCAATGATTTTAAAATATTTTTGCAGTCACCCACTTCAACCATAGCACAGCGTTTATATTTTGGTGCTGACATGTCTTTTATTCCCGCTGTTTTGCCAAATAATAGTTGTAAAATAAATTATACACCATCCTATTTTCAGGATGGCAAATATCAATTGATTGTTCAAGCTAAAGACATCTCAAATAATCAATCGGGTGCTATAGATTACAAAATAGCGTTTGAAGTAATAAATAAGCCATCGATAACGGAAGTGATGAATTATCCGAATCCATTTTCAACTGCCACACATTTTGTTTTTACATTAACAGGCTCAGAAATTCCTACCTATTTTAAAATACAAATTTTAACAATCACAGGTAAAGTTGTACGTGAAATTACAAATGATGAATTAGGGTTGATTCACATAGGTAGAAACATCACTGATTATGCCTGGAATGGAAAAGATGAATTTGGTGATCAGCTTGCAAACGGTGTTTATTTGTATCGCGTTGTTACAAGTATTCGAGGCGAGGGAATTGATAAACGAGAAACAGATGCAGACCAATATTTTAAAAAGGGATTTGGTAAAATGTATTTAATACGATAGTTCGTTATTGAATCGTATAGAATAAATAAAAAGTAATGTACAATTGCTTAATCGTAAAATTGAATAAAATAAAAATTGCAGTTTTTGTTTTGTTATCTTTTTATTTTCAAGATCCCCTTGTTGCTCAATCTCCTTTCAGTCAAGTGTCAAGACCTGAAAAAGCTTGGGTAATCCTTCACCCTTTCAAAGCATTTGCTGCCTATCGAATCACAAAGGTTGTTGAAAGGGATGTTGATTCAATTTTAAAGTCTGGAGTGATTGGGAATGACAATAATGGCGGTTTGTTAGACGCATTTAAGCATACGTATTGGATGGCGTCATTAGCCCGAAAAATTGGTGTCAAACAATCATTGAAATTAGGTAGAGCGCATGAGAAAGGAAATTTTCTTCAATTTAAACATCATCGATTAGAAGATAAACTTCTTCCCGATTCTGTTAGTTCAGAAATGGATCTTAGAAATAATTCGAAAGGAGTTTCATTGATCCTAAAAGGTGAAAATGTTTCTCAAAAAGAAATTCAGAAAATCGTTTTAGATACGTTATTTAAAGGGCAGCTGACGGTCATTAAAAAAGATGAACAAGGTCGCTATTTAACCTGTGATGGTGCGCTTATTTCTATGCGTGATTGGGAATGGAAATGGAATATTCCTAAATGTTTAGTTTATTCTTTTGAACATTGATTTTAGTATCTTTACACAGAAAATTTTCAGTGTGAAAAAATACCAACTATTATTTTTAGCTGTTTTAAGCGGATTACTTTTAGGATTTGCATGGTTCCCTCATGGAATCCTTCCCCTTTTATTTGTTGGTTTTGTCCCTTTGTTATTAATTGAAAACGAAATTTTTCTTAACCCAGTCAAGTATAAGTCACGTTCAGTTTTTTTTTATGGTTTTATTTCATTTTTTATATGGAACATTTTAACGACCTGGTGGATCATGAATGCTTCTGTTGGTGGAGCGATAATGGCATTTTTTGTTAGTACTTTATTTATGACAATTGCTTTTTATCTTTTTCATCGTATAAAAAAACAAATTGGATCAAAATTCGGTAATGTGATTTTTATTTGTTGTTGGATCACTTTTGAGATTTTGTTTTATAATGACCAAATTACTTTTCCTTGGTTAAGTCTTGGGAACGCTTTTGCTGACAACCCAGGTTTAATACAATGGTATGAATATACAGGGGTTTTTGGAGGAAGTTTATGGGTATTAATAATAAATTGTTTCTTCTTTTCATTGATCACCTTGGTAGATTCTAAGTTTCGTTTCCACATCAATAAATTGAAAACTATTTTATTAATTGCAATTATTGCAATACCTATACAGCTTTCATTTATTGTAGCTGCCCGATTTAAAATGCACTCAAGGGATGGTTTTAAGAAAATAAAGGTTGTAATTGTTCAACCAAATATTGATCCTTATAACGAAAAGTTCTCTGGCAGTTATGAGCAGCAGTTACATAAAATGTTGTTACTCGCTTCACAAAAAGTTGATTCGGCAACCGAGTACATGGTACTTCCTGAAACAGCATTAACAGAGGATATCTGGGAAGGAGAGATGGAGCAGTCAAGCAGCATAAAATCCATCAGAGAATACTTGAAGCAATTTCCTAAACTTAAGATTATTATCGGAGCATCTACCAATAAGCTTTTTTCTCCTTGGGAAAAATTGTCAGCTACCGCCCGAAAATTTACCCAAGAGGATGCCTATTATGATTCTTATAACACGGCATTGCAAATTGATTCATCCGATAAGACACAAGTATATCATAAATCTAAGTTGGTTCCAGGGGTGGAGCAAATGCCATTTCAATTCATTTTTAAATATTTTGATCAACTTACTATTGAGTTAGGAGGAACTACCGGTAGTTTGGGTACACAAGACGAACGTTCTGTTTTTACTTCCCCAAAAAATTCTTTCAAAGTAGCACCTGTTATTTGTTATGAAAGTGTTTATGGTGAATATGTTACAAAATATGTACAAAACGGAGCTCAGTGTATCGCTATTATTACTAATGATGGATGGTGGGGGAATACGGCTGGATATAAGCAGCATTTAAAATACGGAGCGCTTCGGGCTATAGAAAATCGCAGATGGATTGTGCGTTCTGCAAATACGGGAACATCTTGTTTTGTAAGTCCATTAGGCGAGATAGAGCAGGCTACAAATTGGTGGGTGCCAACGGCAATTAGCGGCAATATTGAGTTAAATGAGGGCTTGACTTTTTATAGTTGTTTTGGTGATTACCTTGGAAGATTTGCTGAATGTGGGACGATACTACTCCTTCTTTATTCATGGTTAATCCGATTCAAGATTGTTAAAAAATAGTAATTTTGCATCCTGAGGCAAAATTCTCAATAGATATATTATTATGGAAAAATTTGATGTTACAATAATAGGTTCTGGTCCTGGCGGATATGTTGCTGCAATTCGATGTGCGCAATTAGGGATGAAAACAGCAATCATAGAACGATATAGCACTCTTGGTGGTACCTGTTTAAACGTGGGTTGTATCCCTTCCAAAGCCTTGTTAGATTCATCTGAGCATTTTCACAACGCTACTCATACTTTTACCGAGCATGGAATTGACGTGAAAGGAGTGAAAGTGAATTTAGAGCAAATGATCAAGCGCAAAGGCGATGTTGTAAAACAGACCTGCGAAGGAATTAATTTTTTGATGAAAAAAAATAAGATTATTGTTTTTCGTGGTCATGGTTCTTTCCTAAAAAAAAACATTCTTGAAATTTCCAGTTCTGATGGAAATAAAATACAGATCGAATCCGCAAAAACCATTATAGCTACAGGATCAAAACCATCTTCTTTACCTGGAATTGATATTGATAAAAAAAGAGTGATCACTTCCACTGAAGCACTAGAATTAACGGAAGTCCCTAAGCATATGGTTATTATTGGTGGTGGAGTGATAGGACTTGAATTGGGTTCAGTCTATGCACGATTGGGCGCTAAGATTTCTGTCGTAGAGTTTACTTCCGGATTAATAAGTACTATGGATGGTGCATTAGGAAAAGAGCTGCAAAAGAGCTTGAAAAAATTAGGATTCGAATTTTTCTTCAATCATAAAGTAACGGGTGTTTCAGCAAAAGGAAAAGAGGTTACCATTACTGCAGATAATTCAAAAGGAGAGAAAATAGAAATTAAAGGTGATTATTGTTTAGTTGCTGTTGGCAGAAGACCATACACAGATAATTTAGGATTAGAAAAAGTAGGTGTGAAAGTTGATAATCGTGGTAAAATTGAAACGAATGAGCATTTGCAAACCAATATTGAAGGTATATATGCAATTGGTGATGTAGTGAAAGGTGCAATGCTAGCCCATAAAGCGGAAGAAGAAGGTACATTTGTAGCGGAAGTAATTGCTGGGCAAAAACCACATATTAATTATAACCTAATTCCAGGAGTAGTTTATACATGGCCAGAAGTTGCTGCAGTTGGATATACTGAAGAACAATTGAAGGAGCAAGGTAAAAAATACAAAGTGGGAAGTTTTCCTTTTAAAGCCAGCGGCCGCGCAAGAGCATCTATGGATACAGATGGCTTTGTAAAGGTCTTAGCTGATGAAACGACAGATGAAATTCTAGGCGTTCATATGATTGGCCCTAGAGTTGCCGATATGATTGCTGAAGCTGTTGTTGCTATGGAATACCGAGCAAGTGCGGAAGATATTTCTCGAATGAGCCACGCTCATCCTACTTATACCGAGGCAATGAAAGAAGCTTGCTTAGATGCAACAAGCAAAAGGGCCTTACATATTTAATTTTTTTGACTATAAAATCAAGGTTCAATATGTTCCTTTCGATTGTAGTTGTAATAACCATAACTGATGAAAACTGGAGTTCTATTAATAAATCTTGGTACACCCGACAGTTCGAAGACTTCGGATGTTCGAAAGTATCTGACACAATTTTTAAATGATCCGCGGGTTATAGATATTAACCCAATAGCTCGTTTTATTTTAGTAAATGGAATTATTGTTCCGTTCCGATCTGCTAAGTCAGCAAAATTATATCAGCAAATTTGGACAAAAGAAGGATCACCACTTCTTGTCAATAGTATCAATCAACAGAAATTATTGCAAGCGGAATTAGGAAATGATTATGTTGTAGAACTAGGTATGCGTTACCAAAGTCCGAGTCTTGAATCAGCAATTAATAAATTAAAGGAAGCCAATGTTAGCAAAGTAATCGCAATTCCTTTGTATCCGCAATATGCTACTTCAAGTACAACTTCATCCATAGAGGAAACAATTCGGATTTTGAAAAAATGGAAAGAACATCCTCCTGTAAAATTTATAGAAAACTTTTTTGATGACCAAGGATTTATTGATGCATGTGTTGCTAAGGCTTTAAAGTATAATTTGAACGATTACGATTATTTTATTTTTAGTTATCATGGTTTACCTGAAAGGCAGATAAACAAGGCATCAAAAGAATTTAGTGATGGCTCTTGTAAAATCGGATCTTGTTGTGATACACTAACGGATAAAAACCGCTTATGCTACCGAGCAAATTGTTTAGCAACAACAAAAGCGCTTGTTACGCGCTTAGGCATTTCTGAAGGAAAATATAAATCTACTTTTCAATCCCGTTTAGATGATAAGTGGCTCAAGCCATATAGCGATAAGGTAATAGAAGAACTTGCAAAAGAAGGGAAAAAGAATGTGTTAGTATTTTCGCCTGCATTTGTGGCCGACTGTCTGGAAACCATTTATGAGATAGGGATAGAATATGATGAGATATTTAAGGAGCATGGCGGTGAAAAAATAACATTGGTAGAAAGTTTGAATGATTCGCCAAAATGGATTGAAGCGCTAAAAAATATAGTTTTAAAATCAAATTAATCAATTAAGATCCGCTGAGCTTCTCAACGGATTTTTTTATTTAATAAAGCATGATACTTTTTAATGACTAATTTTATACTGTAGGATTTATATTTTAGATAGTATGAAAAAAACACTTTTTCTTTTTTTTATTAGCTATATAGTAATGGGCTTTCAAACTGATCAAGTTGAAAGTAATACATGGACTTTGAAAAAAAATCAGAATGGCGTTTCTGTTTATTCGCGTGATGCAGAAAATTCTAGGTTTAAAGAATTAAAATCAGTGACCACATACAAGTCTTCTTTGTCAAGCTTAATAGCATTGATCGACGATTTTGAATCCTATCCTCAATGGGTTTATAAATGTGCCGTATCCACTACAATAAAAAAGAATTCGGAGAAAGACTTGATTCATTACCAATCGGTAATAGCTCCTTGGCCTGTCGATAATCGAGATTTTGTAGTGCATGTTCAGTTGCAACAAGATCCTGTGACAAAAGTGATTATACAAAATGTTTCCTGTATCCCAGACTACATACCCAGAGTGAAGGGGCATGTAAGAATTACTGAGTTTAAAGCACGATGGACATTGATTCCTCTAAAAGATGGATATGTTGAAGCTAATTATGAATTGTTGGTTAATCCGGGAGGAAATGTTCCGGCCTGGATCGTAAATCTTGCCGCAGTAGACGGTCCATATGAAACAGCTATAAATATGAAAAAAATGTTGATGAAGGAAAAATACCAAAAGGCGGTTGTCCTCTTTGTCAAAGAACCTCTATAGAATTCCTGTTTTCAGTTATAATCATTATTTTTACTCACCAATCAGTAATTTTTTTATTTCAATTATGAGTCAACAATCTTCAGATCAGCCAGCAGGTCATAGCGTAGAGCGCGCAACTGAAAAATTAGTTGATGTCGAAAAAGTGATCGCAAAAAAAAATCCAAAACTATTAAAGTTATTACCTGGATTTATCATTCGTTATATAAAAAGAACCATTCATCAGGATGAATTGAATCAAGCGGTAAAAAGAAATGAAAATAGATTTGGGCATGATTTTGTTGATGCCGCTATGGAAGAGTTTGGTGCTAAAACAGCTATTATTGGAATTGAGAATATCCCAACACAAGGCGGAGTGATTATGGCAGCCAATCACCCTTTAGGAGGTTTAGATGGTATCGCGTTTATGGATGTAGTTGGAAATCGAAGAAAAGATATCAAGTTTTTTGTAAATGATATTTTGTTGGAATTGAAAAATTTCGCTCCAATTTTTGTTCCTGTAAATAAGCATGGAAAAAATTCAGCGGATTATACAAAAAAATTTGAAGAGATCTATTCTTCCTCTGAATGCCTTTTGATTTTTCCAGCAGGCTTAGTTTCCAGACGAGAAGAGGGGCATGTGGTAAAAGATCTAGTATGGAAAAAAAGCTTCATAACCAAAGCCGTACAATATCAAAAAAATGTAATCCCCGTTTATATAGGTGGTCATAATTCCAAATTCTTTTATAATCTGGCCTATTGGAGAAAAAAAATTGGAATAAAAGCAAATATTGAAATGTTTTTTTTGGTTGATGAAATGTATAAACAAAAAGGCAAAACCATTACCTTTACTTTTGGTGAACCAATATCGTGGAAAACATTTACAAGTGATAAAACTTCAGACTATTGGTCTGGAAAAGTAAAGGAGCATGTCTATGCTTTGCAAAGCGGAAATAAAGAGAAAATGTTGCCAACAGTAAAAAGTGATACGGATTCAAATTAAGAACCTATGAAAGTAATTATTGACCCTATTGAAAAAGATGTTTTGTTAGCCGAACTCTCGCCTGATAAATTTATCCGTGATACAAATAATGGAGACAATAAAATATATATCATCACTCATCACGATTCACCAAATGTAATGCTCGAAATTGGTCGATTGCGAGAGGTTACTTTTCGCGCAGCAGGAGGTGGAACAGGAAAAGAAATAGATATTGATGAATACGATATCACTGATAATGCTCCATACAAACAGCTTGTTGTTTGGAACCCGCTTGAACAAGAAATTGTAGGTGGATATCGCTATATTAAAGGGAAAGATGCTCATGTTGAAAATGGTGTGATTCAATTGGCTACAACTGAATTATATAATTTTTCAGAAAAATTTATTAAAGAATATTTGCCTTATACGATTGAATTAGGCCGGTCATTTGTCCAGCCCAAATTTCAACCTTCTTTGGATAATCGCAAAGGCTTGTTTTCTTTGGATAATTTATGGGATGGATTAGGAGCAATTATTGTTGATAATCCTGATGTTCTTTATTTCTGGGGAAAAGTTACGATGTATTTGGATTACAATGTTCATGCAAGAGATTTGATTCTTTCTTTTATGAATTTCTATTTTCCTGATAAAGAAAATTTAGTTGTTCCGATTAAGCCGGTACAAATAAAAAATGATATGTCTGCTTTTCTCAAGTCATTAGAGGGCTTGGAATATAAAGAAGGGCATCGCCTTCTGAATCAAAACGTGCGTGCATTAGCCGAAAACATTCCCCCGCTGGTAAATGCTTATATGAACCTTTCCTCCACCATGAGAACATTTGGCACGACTCTGAATGATCATTTTGGAGAAGTGGAGGAGACCGGAATTATGGTTACATTTGCCGATATTTATCATACTAAAAAGGAGCGTCATATAGACACCTACATCCCGAAAAAAAAATAACATTGTCGGATTGTAATTGCATTTGAGTTTACAATTTCAATTCGTCTATATTCTTAATTTGTAACAATAGTATGGAAATTAAATCAGCGAAGTTTGTAATTAGTAATACTGATGTTTCGAAATGCCCTGCACCTATAAAACCAGAATACGCCTTTATTGGTAGATCTAATGTTGGAAAATCTTCATTGATCAATATGCTTGTAGAGAGAAAGGATATGGCTAAAACTTCTGGAAAGCCCGGTAAGACTCAGTTAATAAATCATTTCTTAATTAACGATAGCTGGTACCTTGTCGATCTTCCCGGATATGGGTTTGCAAAAGTCTCAAAAGATAAACGAGAAATTTTCCAAAAATTTATTGCCGATTATATCCTTGAACGAAAAAATTTAATGTGTCTGATGGTGCTACTGGATTCCCGTTTAGAACCTCAGAAAATAGATCTTGAGTTTATGGACTGGTTGGGTGAAAATGGAATTTCCTTTGTCATGGTATTTACAAAAATCGATAAGTTATCCAAAAAACAATTTAGCGATAGGATAAATCATTATAAAGAAGAAATGGGAAAACATTGGGATGAACTGCCTGAATGTTTTTATACTTCTGCAGAGAAAAAGGATGGCAGAAAAGAGCTGCTCACCTTTATTAAGGATGCAAGTAAATTATTCAAATAAAAAATCCCGTCCTAAACTTAGGACGGGATTTTTTTATAGATGTACTATTCTTATTTCTTATTTCTCAATAAATTAATAAAACCTCTTTGGCTATAATCTTTTTTAGTAACAGATATTGCTTTAAGTATATAGAAATATGTACCTTCCGAAAGCTCTTCTCCTGAAGTTGTATGGCCATCCCATTCTTCACCAACATGCGTGCTTTCCCAAACTTTAAGTCCCCATCGATCATAAATTTCTATCTGGTATTCATTAAAACCGGAGCTTTTAATATAAAAGTAATCATTCGTATTGTCACCGTCTGGCGTAAACACATTTGGGATATTAATATATTCTGTAAAAGTTACATCAATAGTTTCACAAAAAAAAGTAGCGCAGTTGTTTGCGTTGCTAGCAACTAAACAAACTGTAACAGGACCTGCTCCTGAGTAAGTATAAGAAGGGCTTTGAGAAGTAGATGTTGATCCATCACCAAAGTTCCAAGACCAAGAGTTTGGTGAAGCGGTTCCTCCTGTAGTCAAATTGTTGAATGTATAAGTGAATCCGATAGATGTAATATCAAATGCTGCTGTTGGAGGAGTGGATACGTTTACAGTACAAGATACTGGATCAGAAAAACATCCAAAAGAGTTGGTATCCATGACGATGATCGTTCCGGGAGTAGCTCCCCAATCAACACTGATAGAGCTGGTTCCTGCACCTGCTGTAATTGTTGTTCCTGCAGGAGTTGACCAAACATACGTGTTGCCAGAAGCGGCTCCTGATGCTGTAAATACGTTTCCTGTAGAATTGATACAAACATCGGTACACGCAAAAATTGGTTCAGCAAGTTTTGCACGAGAAAGAATGTATGGCGAGTTAGAAAAATCGGACCATCCTAGTTTCTTATTGTCATTATAGGTAGCGGCAACTGAAGCTGTTACTGTTCCCATATTGTTCCAGAGAGTAGCCGTTGGAGAATTCCATTTTGCTAAACCGTCCCAAGGTCCATCAGCTGCTTGGTCATAGAATACATCGATGTTAGCATTGTTAACTCCAGCAGTTCGGGTGATTTGGTGATAAAAGTTGTTATTCACTTTACACATTGTTGTGTCAATTTGAGTAACAGTGAATCCATCAGTTGTTGCAATATTGTTTCCAAGCCTTGCGGTAAAAGTATTGGCAGATGCAGCTAATGGAGTTAACTTTACTTCACGGTAACGAAGTGTTCCAAGGCTGGATCCTGTAGGAAAGGAATAAACTGATGATGAATTGGTTGCCCTCGACATAAATCCACCAACAGAACTACTTACGAATCCTTCTGATCCAAAGGTTGTTGCATTTGTAACAGCAGTTGGAGAAGGATTTAAAACAAATATTTTATTAGTTTGTGTTTCTAGTTCTCTGTCATTGATAGTTAAAATACCGCTAGCGTCAACATTAGCATCAACAAGGGATAGCGTTTTTTTACGGTTAGCTGTTCCCACGCCCGAACCGCTGAGTGTTAAGTTGTGGAAAGTTGTTACAATAGCTGTTGTACTGGTAATATATTGCTGAAGGTTGCCATTAAAATTGACAGTACTACTATTTGCTATGAAGGTAGCGTCGTTTGTCCAATCTTGCTCTACAAAATAAGTACCGTTGCCTTTCAATGTTGAACCGTTTTTCAAAAATACGCTGCCTGGTGTTCCACTATTCGAAATAGTCATTGTGCCGTTATTCTCAACTAAACCGGTAGCACCATCGTTTTGAAATCCACCATTTACCTTTACTATTGCAGTGGGCGCAGTGTAAATCAAAGCACCATTATTAAATAGAATGGTTTGTGCAAATGAAATTTTAGCAAAACAGCCCAAAAAAGCAATCAATGCTAGTAAATTAACTAACACTTTTTGGTAGTATCTAGTAGTTCTCATTTTTGATTTTTTATCTAAAAGTAGCCTTCAAACAAATCTAAGTGATTTTTTTGCCAAAAGCCAAATTTATTTGAGGAAAATACGAGCCTTTTAGGCTTTAGGCTGTTTTTTAACAATCAGCTCCATTTTTTCACCGAAATGTTGTGCAAATCCTCGCATTTCTTTTGCTGTTTCTGCTTCCCCTGTTGCTCTGTCAAATGTGTCAGCCATAGAAAGCAAGCACTGGTGATAGAACTGTTTCATCTCATCTACCATCATATCTTTTGTCCAAAGATCTATTCGTAATGTGTTATTTTCTTTGGCATCCCATAAAGCGATCATCACCGCTTTGCTTGAACTTTGTTCGCCTCCTTCACTAGCACTCCAGTCAATTTTTTCAGGTAAATTATTGTCGTCTAAGGTTACTTTAAAATTTATTTCTGATTGTTTCATAGTATGGGTTGTTTAATATTTCTGTTAGTCTATTTTGTTGGTTTGTATTTGGCTTTTGTTAAAATTTTTTGCGCGTCAGTCTCATTCATAAGATCTTCCAACGTGATGTTCGGATTGTTTTTCATGTATTGTCTTACAATTTGCCAACCGATCCAATAACCGATTAAAGGCGGAGCATCTTTGCTGAAAGCAGACGTAAAAGGACCATCGCTTGTGAACTTCATTATTTCTGATTGATTTGTTGTGTAAATTAATTTTTGAGCTGCAAAATAGCTCCATACATTAAATTCGTTCTGATGACAATACTCCATTTGGGTTTTAGAATAATGGATCTTTAAAGTGTCTGGAATGGAAGGTAAAAGCGCATCTGTTAAATATAATATTTTACCCATGTAGGTAATATCACTTAAGAAATCACTTTTGTTCATTGTATACGGAAATTCGGAAAGCATCCATGAGTGAATAGCGTCAGGGACTATGTTTTCCTTATTCATGAACATGGTTTTGTATCTCGGAAAAGTAAGCCATTTGTAATACTTATTGTTACTTCCTAAATACATGTCTAATCCAATTCCTATCGTACTGTCAATAGTAACAACCGGATAATTAAATCCTGTGATCATAGTAACAACCTTTGGCAATGGTTTGTTTGGAAAATAATAGTTGAAGTATTTGAATGATTGAGTTAGATCCTTTTTCAGCTCATCGGTAGCTGGGAATTCCTTTTCACAATCATTAAAAGTTCCTTTCATATCTCGGTCACTAATGAATTGCTTTATCCGGTAACTATAGCTAGAATCTTTGATCCCACCATTGTTTAATAGGACAGAAAAATAACCGGAATAAAAATGCCCGTATTTTTTTTCTAATTTTATGGTTGACCCTTTAATGTCATTGGTGTCTAATTTAAAAACATCCTGCTCTAGCCTTAATATATTGACTTCTGGAATAGAAATAGTGCTGACATCAACATCAAGCCGATCGTTTCCACAACCGTCAATAAAGAAAGTGAGTGGAATACACATATAAATTACAAACTTCTTCATATTAAAAAAATATACTTAATATTGTGTTAGAAAACGAGACAAGATATTTATAAAAGACCAAAATTATGAAAATTATGAAGAAAATCCTCGCAATAACTGCATTTGCTTTTGCAGGGACATTTGCTTTAGCGCAAGATGGCGGAAATGAAATCAAAAATTTCCGTTTCGGATTAGCAATAGATCCTTCTGTCAATTGGTATAAGCCTGATGGGAAAATAATTGGTGCAAATGGCGCAGGTGTTAAGTTTGCTGGAGGTTTGATTTTGGAATACCGTTTAGCTAAAGTAGCATCTTTGCAAACGGGAATTCGAATTGGTGGCGATGGCGGAAAAGTAAAATATAACAATGGCGATCTTCAAAAGGCGAATTCTAATATTGTAAGTTATTTTTATACAAATGCAGACGATGTATTTTCATCCTATCAAGCACCGGATAGCTCAACATCTTTTTATACTGCAGCTTCTACAAAAGGGAAAACACAATTTCAATTAAATGAACGTCAATACAAGGCTACGTATGTTACTATTCCTTTGCTTTTAAAATTGAAAACCAAGGAAATAGGAACGATGACATATTTTGGTCAGTTTGGCTTGAATACATCATTCCGATGGAAAGTACTAGCGAACGATAAGGTAACAGAATTAAAACAAAGTAGTTCAGGTTTTTCCTTAGGCGCTGCTGATACAAAATCAAAAGTGGATGTGACAAAAGATATGAGTTTTGTTAAACTAGCATTAACATTTGGCTTTGGAGCAGAAATGAACCTTTCCGGTTCTACTTCTCTTATTTTTGGATTGAATTACAATTTAGGACTTACAAATGTAGTGAAATCAAACTCTAAATATTTAGCAAGAAGACTTAATGGAGCTGGATATAGTTCAGCGGCTCAAACAGATGTAGCAATTACTCAAATGCCTCAAGTATTAAAATCAAATGCTGTTGTTTTAACGGTAGGCATTTTATTCTAACAAAGCATAGTTCGTAACATTAATCCCGATTTCATTTTTATGGAATCGGGATTTTTTATTTTTGTATAGGAGAAGAATTTAAAATAAACAACTCTGTGATGAAAAAAATAGAAATAGTAAACTTTATTGTTCAATGGCTTTCAAAATATTCTGATCAAAGCCAGACGAAGGGTTTTGTGATTGGGATTTCTGGTGGTATTGATTCTGCATTAACATCTGTTCTTTGCGCAAAAACAGGAAAACCGGTTATTTGCCTCAACATGCCTATTCATCAGCATAAATCGGAATATGATCGAGGACAAGAACACATTCATTGGCTTCAGAAAAATTATCCGAATGTTACTTCTTTTGAAATAGAACTAACCGAAACATTTAATAGCATTGGCTCAGCTTTGCCTGAAAGTATTCAGGATTGGTTAACCATGGCCAATACCAGAGCTCGGTTACGTATGACTACATTATACGCCTTTGCTTGTCATAATAAAATGCTTGTTGCCGGTACAGGAAATAAAGTAGAGGATTTTGGAATCGGTTTTTTTACAAAATATGGCGATGGAGGTGTAGATCTTAGTCCTATCGCTGATTTAATGAAGTCTGATGTATTTGCATTGGCAAAAGAAGTAGGTGTAGTAAATTCCATTCTTTCTGCTAAACCAACAGATGGATTGTTTGCTGATAGCAGAAGTGACGAAGATCAGATTGGCGCAACTTACGATGAATTAGAATGGGCCATGGACTTTATTTCAAAACAAAAGGATGAGTCAATGTTAAATGAGAGACAAAAAATAGTGCTCGGCATCTATACAAGAATGAATAAAGCCAATCAGCATAAAATGAATCCTATTCCTGTTTGTATTATTCCAAATGATTTAAAATAAGATGATGATAGAAAAGTTGCACTCATTTTTTCTGAAGCATGCCATCGTTTGCACGGATACCCGAGACATTAAGCCCGGATCTATTTTTTTTGCACTAAAGGGTGAAAATTTTAATGGAAATAAATTTGCTGAGCAAGCATTAATTGACGGCTGCTCTTTGGCTGTAATTGATGAAGTAGAATATATGCCTGCCGGAGAAGATGTTGAAAAAAGTGACCGCTATTTTTTAGTAGACAATGTTTTGATAGCGCTTCAGCAATTAGCTAGTTATCACAGAAAATATTTGGCTATCCAGATCATAGGAATTACAGGATCGAACGGAAAAACAACTTCCAAAGAATTGATAAATGCAGTACTTAGTCAGAAGTATAAAGTATTGGCTACAAAAGGAAATTTGAATAATCACATTGGTGTGCCCTTGACCTTGCTTTCTATGACAAAGGAACATGAAATTGCGATTGTGGAAATGGGGGCTAATCATCAAGGCGAAATAGAAATGCTTTGTAAAATTGCGGAGCCAGATTTTGGCGTCATTACCAATATAGGAAAAGCACATCTAGAAGGTTTCGGTGGTATTGAAGGTGTTAAAAAAGGTAAAAGTGAATTGTATAGATTCATTCAAGAAAAAAAAGGAAAACTCTTTGTTCATGGCGATGATCCTGTATTATTGGAATTAGCTGGAAGCTGCGAAAAAGTTACCTATGGTACCACTAAATTATTTGATATGATTGGTGCGATGAATCAAACTAGAGAAAGTGAATTTATTTCATTTCAATGGGCTAACAGATACAATGCGAGTAGTTTGAAAAAATCAGAAACTGTTACAACGCAATTGGTTGGTATATATAATTATTATAATTTATTGTGCGCAGCATGCGTCGGAAATTATTTTAAGGTTGACGATGCGCTAATTAATAAAGCTTTGCGCGAATACACCCCATCCAATAACCGTTCACAGCTTTACAAAACTTCGAACAACACGTTGATTTTAGACTATTATAATGCCAATCCTTCGAGTATGAGTCTGGCGATTGAAAATTTTTCAGAATTAAATCACCCTAATAAAGTAATAATAGTGGGCGATATGTTGGAGTTAGGTGCTGAAAGTAAGGTCGAACATTCATTAATTGTAGATCTGATCCAGCAAAAAAAAATTGAAAACACCTTTCTTGTCGGACCTTATTTTATGGATGCAGGAAAGGCTATTGGCGCAAAAACTTTTGCCACATGTGATGGGTTGGTCGAGTATATTAAACAACATCCTATGAAGAACTGCCTGGTATTAATAAAAGGGTCTCGTGGTATTAAATTAGAAAATGTGGTTCAGTTTTTGTAACTCCATAATTCGTGACCAAGTATCAGTGAAAAAAATAATAATGGGTTACCTCATTTTTTATCAAGTTGTTCGCACGGACTAAATAGTCGATTTTATTTTTTTATAATTTTTGCGCAAATAAATTAACCTTTACAATGATGCAAATCAGCTTTATGAATGAGCCTTCTATCGTGCATCTTTTGTTTGAATTTAATTATTTTGTAGTACTTTAAAAATTAACAACATGAAAAAGCGCATTGTATTAATTATTGTTTTTGTTATCTCATACGTTGGATATGGATATTCACAAACCATTCCTAAAGCAGATTCTTTAGGTTTACCCGGTGATAACTTGAATTTGTATTCAGTTTTGGATCTCTTTCAACAATCAGAAACGTTTGAAATTTTTGAAAAGAAATTAAATGAGGAAGATTCTAAAATAAACAACTTGGATCTTAACAATGACAGTAAAACAGATTATATAAAAGTCATCGATCATGCTCAAGGGGAGTCCCATTCAATTGTTCTTCAAGTGCCAGTCAATGAAAAGGAAAATCAGGATGTTGCTGTAATAGAAATCGAAAAAGATAAAAATGGAAAGGTTGTAGTTCAGATTATTGGTAATGAAGATTTGTATGGAAAAGATTATATCCTGGAACCGCAGGAGAATGATCCTTCTGCAAAAAAGGAATTAAGCAACAATTCAAACGCTAATCCAAACAAGAAATCAGACACCACGATTTCAAAAGATGGCAAAACAGTAATTATAAATAACACAACAAATAATTATTACAACGGAACAAAAAAAGCAAATGAGTATCCAAATGCTGTTGTACAAGATAGAGTTTATGTCGCTGTAGATTATTGGCCAATAGTACACTATATATATGCTCCTTCATACGTTGTGTATGTTTCTCCTTGGTATTGGTACTCGTATCCTTTGTGGTGGCACCCATGGACTCCTTGGTTCTGGCATGACTATTATTGGCATCATTATAATTATCATTACGACCACTATCATGGTCATTATCATTATACGAATAGATATAGAAATCAAAATGCAAACACGTATTATGGAGCTAGAAGATCTTCTTCAGCTTTAGTTCAGAATAATAGATCAAAAGGTATCTATACGAGAACTTATAATGCACCCAATAGAAGTAATAATAACAGACCTGCTGGCAATCCTGGTTATAAGGCAAATCCTTCTAATAATGACAGGAAGGGGAATGATTACCCACCTTCTAAGGATAAAAATAAGCCGAGCAATAGGAATGACAATCACAATACTCCTGGCAAGCCTAATTATGAGAGACCAGCAAATAAACCTCGTAACAATACAACACCTAGAATTTCACCACCACGACAAAGCAATACCCCGCCTCATAGAAGTGGTGGAGGTGGCAAAAGAAAATAAATATCAGTTTCAATAAATGTTAAAAAAAAATCTCGATACCATTTGGTATCGAGATTTTTTTTGAAAAATTTATAAAATTATTTCGCTTTCATTAGGCTAACAAAGCTCTGGAAATAACAATTTTTTGAACTTCGGTTGTTCCTTCATAGATTTGAGTGATCTTAGCATCACGCATTAAACGTTCAACGTGGTATTCTTTAACAAAACCATATCCTCCGTGAATTTGCACTGCTTCAACGGTTGTTTCCATCGCAACACGCGATGCAAATACCTTAGCCATTGCACTTTCTTTGTCAAAATTCAAATGTTGGTCTTTCATCCAGGCTGCTTTTAAACAAAGCAAACGCGCTGCTTCAATCTGAGTAGCCATATCCGCTAATTTAAATTGAATGATCTGATGTTGATTGATCGTTTTGCCAAATGCCTTTCGTTCCTTTGAATAGGCCAAAGCTAATTCGTAAGCACCTGATGCAATTCCTAATGCTTGTGCAGCAATTCCTATTCGGCCACCTGACAGCACCTGCATGGCGAATTTAAAACCAAATCCATCTTCACCAATACGATTTGTTTTTGGCACTTTCACATCAGTAAACATTAATGAATGAGTGTCAGATCCTCGGATTCCTAATTTATTTTCTTTAGGACCCACAACAAATCCTGGAGCGCCTTTTTCAATGATCAACGCATTAATACCCTTGTGTCCTTTTGTTATATCCGTTTGAGCAATCACTAAAAAGACAGATGCTGAATTCCCATTAGTGATCCAGTTTTTAGTTCCATTTACTAAATAATGATCGCCTTTATCAATGGCTGTAGTTTTTTGAGAAGTGGCATCAGATCCAGCTTCAGGTTCTGATAAGCAGAATCCGCCTATAATTTCACCTTTTGCTAATGGTACTAAATATTTTTGTTTTTGCTCTTCTGTACCAAATTTTTCCAAGCCCCAGCATACCAAAGAATTATTTACAGACATGACTACAGAAGCAGAAGCATCAATTTTTGAAATTTCTTCCATGGCTAGAACATAAGAGATGCAATCCATACCACCTCCACCATATTTTGGATCAACCATCATTCCCATGAATCCTAATTCACCCATTTGCTTTATTTCCGCTGCCGGAAATTTTTGATGTTCATCACGATCAATTACACCTGGCTTAAGCACTTCATTTGCAAAGTCACGTGCAGCCTTCTGAATCATTAAATGCTCTTCTGTTAAGTTAAATAACATCACTAAAAAATTTTATGTTAAAAATTGCTTTATTTTTGAAACCTTATTCAGATGATTTTTTTTCATTTGACAGGGAAAGCAAATGTAAATTTTTAATTTAAATTTTACTAATTGTTTATGACAAATATCGATAAGTCGGCTTATAATGTAATTGGATTAATGTCGGGAACCTCTCTTGATGGAGTAGATGTTGCCTTTTGCCTATTTTTTGTTGAAAACAATAAATGGACTTATGAAATTGTGCATGCTGAAACAATACCCTATTCTATCGAATGGAAAAACAGGCTGGTAAGTCTTGAAACGGCTTCTGCGATTATGTTTCAGCAAACCAATGCCGAATATGGTTTTTATTTAGGGGGATTGGTATCTGAATTTATTATCAGGCATGGTATTAAGGCGGATTTCGTTTCTTCGCATGGGCACACTATTTTTCATCAACCGGAAAAAAAATTTACAGTTCAGATAGGTTTAGGCAGCGCTATTGCCGCACGATGTAAATTGCCTGTTGTTTGTGATTTCAGATCTCTTGATGTTGCTTTGGGCGGACAAGGCGCACCATTGGTTCCAATTGGCGATAAATTGTTGTTCTCTGAATATGATTTTTGTTTGAATCTAGGCGGTTTTGCAAATGTGTCCTACCAGTATGGCGGTGAGCGGATTGCGTATGATATTTGCCCTGTAAATATTGTAATGAACCCTATTGCCGAGCAATTAGGTGAGCCTTTTGATGACAAAGGGGAAATTGCAAAATCGGGTATGTTGAGCAATTATTTATTAAATGAATTTAACCAAATAGGTTTTTATAAAGCCTTGCCCGATAGTCCTAAGTCTTTAGGGAAAGAGTGGGTGATAAAAAATATAGATCCAATATTGAATAGTTATGAGTTGGCTCTAAATGATCTTCTTAGAACTTTCTGTGAACACATTGCTTTTCAAATTGGAAAATCTTTGAAATCCAAACCAACCGGGAAACTGCTAGTTACAGGAGGGGGTGCTTATAATTCATTTCTAATAGAATGTATACAAGGCCATACATCCCATGAACTGATTCTTCCTGATAAAAAAACAATTGAATTCAAAGAAGCTTTGATCTTTGCCTTTTTGGGTGTGTTAAGGATAAGAGGTGAGATTAATTGTCTTAAAAGCGTTACCGGTGCAAACCATGATAGTTCTGGTGGCGCAATTTATCAGTTTGCTTAATTAAGGACATCTTCGTGCTATAAAAAAAGAAGACAGCTACTCATCGAGCAGCTATCTTCTTTTGTAGAAAATATTAAAATTAGTAATCGTCATCGAAAAATTGATCATCATCATCATCGAAACCTCCATCTAATTTTACATCCTCATCAAGAGTAAAATCATCCTCATCATCGTCTAAATTGCTTTTCCAATTTTTCTTGTCTTTCTCTTTAAGAGGCGTTAGCTTTGTCGGCTTTCTTAATTCACCAGAATCCTTACTTTTGTCTGGACTCTTTTTAATTAAACCTTTTTTTGAATTGCTTGGCTTTTTCATTTGTAATGAAATTTTTTTGCAAACTAGTTTAGTTATTTTTTTGTTTTTTTACGCTGTTAATTTACTGTTACTACAAATCTCTGAAAAAAAATTATTCAAAACAAAAAAATAGTTGTAAAAAAAACAGATAATTTTCGAGTTGAAAATTTAGTGATTGGCAATTTTAATAATTATAAAAGCTTATTCTATGATATTACATGATTTTATGTCGCGGATTTTTCTAGGAAACTTAGTGGAATCATATTGTTGGTTTGTAGGTATCCTTCTCGCCGGGCTTATATTTAAAAGGGTTTTGTCGAAAATTTTGACATTTTGTGTTTTTAAATTTTTACAAAAATACGCTACAGGAGTTGGTTATGATAAATTATTAGTCTTGTTGAAAAAGCCTTTAGGGGTATTTATTTTACTGGTATCTGGATATTTTGCTTTTAATAAACTAACATTTCCTGTGGAATGGAATTTTGCTCCGATAGATCAATTTGGTTTAAGAATGATTATTTATAGGGTATATGAAGTTGCTATCATAGTAACACTTACATGGGTTCTGTTGCGTGTTATTGATTTTTTCGGACTGGTGCTAATGTATCGGGCTTCTTTAACAGAATCAAAAATGGATGATCAACTGGTGCCTTTTATTAAGGAGTCTATAAAAGTGATCATTACGATTCTTGCTGTTTTTTTTATCCTAGGCGCAGTTTTTAAACTAAATATTGCATCCTTGATTGCCGGTCTTGGAATAGGAGGTTTGGCTATAGCATTAGCAGCTAAAGAATCGCTTGAGAATCTGTTGGGTTCCTTTACAATATTTTTAGATAGGCCATTTATTATTGGCGACCTTATTCGTATTGGAACACTTGAAGGGCATGTGGAAAAGATCGGATTCAGAAGTACACGTCTTCGTACGTTAGAGAAAAGTTATGTTACCGTTCCGAATAAAAAATTGGTTGATACCGAATTGGATAACCTTTCGCTTCGTATTCAGAGACGAGTAAAATTTAATATCGGATTAACTTATGAGACCACTCCTGAGCAATTCAAAAAGATTGTTGCCGATATTCAGAATTATATAGATGGACATACTCATACTTTAAAAGACGAAACAAGAGTTCGGCTGAATGAGTTTGATTCTAGTGCAATTAATATAATGATACTCTATTTTGTGGATACTCTTGAATATGATGTATATCTTGATGTCAGACAAGAGATCAATTATAAAATAATTGAAATCGTTCAAAAACAAGGAAGTAATTTTGCTTACCCTACCACAACCGTATTGATGAAGAATAAGTAATATCTACTTTATAATATTACAAAGATCTCATCAATGTTGCTGATGAGATTTTTTGTCAATACAATAAATAGATTGTTACATCGTTATCGTATCATAATTAGTTTATTTACGTCCCCTTTTAAATAATAGAAAGGCTTTTAAGTACAATAGAGGTTTTCCTTTTTTGATCCCCTGCTTAATTGGTTTTAGAAACATAATCAGAATGAATTAATTCGGTTATGGAAATTCAAACACCATTGCATCTTTAAATCAAAAATAAAATAGTTTCACCTCTTAAACTTTAAGGCCATGAACACAAACTTAAACTCCAGCGGAAACTTTAATGAACTGGTTTTCGAAAATAAAAATAAAGCATATGGTGCCTATGCTATACGTAAATCGTATCATGATCATGTGACTATTTCTTTGATAGTATCATCCGCATTTTTTGGAATTCTTGCTTTGTTGGCTGTCTTGTATACAAATAGAAAAATAGACATTCCGAATGTTGTAGATTTAAATACGCCTGGAATAATTACTTCAATAATCAGAGATGTTATCATTCCTGAGCCAATAAAAAAAATTGAAAAGGTTATAAAAAATGTTGATGCTGCGCCCAAAACAACTTCAGGGCAGCTGTCGGCTTCTGATGATAAGAAGGATTTTTTGGATAAAACAAATGATCAAAATTTGATCAGTAAAAATCCGAATCCCAAAGGGAGTGATAGTACAACCAATAAAGATCCTGAAATAAAATTGCCTGTAATTACAACACCTACAAAAGTAGAAGTTTATGCACAACAGATGCCTCAAATGGATAATATGGCTCAATTCATCGTTGATAATTTACGATATCCCAGAACAGCCATAGAAAATGGAACAAAGGGAGTTGTTTTTGTAACATTTGTTGTTGAATTAGATGGAAGCATAACAGATATAAAATTGTTGCGAGGAATAGGTGATGGCTGCGAACAGGAAGCAATGCGAGTGGTAAGTCTGATGCCAAAATGGAAGCCAGGAATGAATAACGGGAAAGCTGTTAGGGTTCAGTGCAATTTGCCAGTTAGTTTTAAGCTGCAATAAACAACCGTGTGTTTATAAGTTGATTCGCATTTTTAAAAAGCACCTTCACATATAAGTAATTTAGCAATCGCGAGAGGTATCTCGTGATTGCTTTTATATAAAAAATCTAAAAATCTAAATATGTTTAATTCAGTCCTATTGCAAATAGTAAGTAATGCAGCCACTGCTGCTACGCAAGTTTTGGATACTGCAAAAAATGTTGCAGTTCAAGCTGCACAAATTCCTGCAGCACCAATTATTATAACACCTAAGCAAGCTTCTCTTTCATTGCTTGATCTGATCATGAAAGGAGGTTTCATTATGATTCCAATGGGAATACTTTCTATCCTGACCCTTTATTTCTTTTTCGAGAGACTTATGACGATCACTAAGGCTTCTAAGTTGGATAAAAATTTTATGAATAGTATAAAAGATTTTATTCATAATGGAAATATAGATGCTGCGAAATCGCTATGTCGGAACACAACTAGTCCTGCAGCACGTATGATTGAGAAGGGCGTAAGTAGAATCGGAAAGCCGATTAAAGAAATTGAGGAGGCGATGGAGAGTGTTGGTAAATTAGAATTGAACAGATTGGAAAAAAATCTAAGTATATTAAGTTTAATAGGACGTATTGCACCAATCTTTGGTTTCATAGGAACAATTGGTGGTGTAATTAAAATATTTTATGATATTTCATTAACAGATAATATCAGTATCGGCGTTATTTCTACCGGTTTATATCAGAAGATGATCACCAGTGCTTCGGGATTAGTAGTGGGACTTTTAGCATTTATTGGTTATTATATCCTGAATGCGCTGCTTGATAAAACAATCAACAAAATGGAAACAGCATCTGTAGAGTTTATGGATCTATTGCAAGAACCAACGAAATAAAAATCATGAAAATAAAACGCAGACATAAAGAAGCAGCAGAAGTTAGTACGGAATCGTTGAACGATATCATGTTCTTTCTTTTACTTTTCTTTTTAATTATTTCTACTTTGGCAAATCCCAGTGTTTTGAAACTTACATTGCCAAGTTCAAAGCCTGCAGAGCAAGTTCAGAAACAGCAAATAACAATAGAGGTAGATGCGAATCATCAATATGTGATTAATAAAACACCAATATCCTTTACTGATTTAGAGAATGCGTTGAAATTTGAAATAGCAAAAACACAGTCACCTACCGTTGTCTTGAAATTCGACAATACTTTATCAATACAGGATTTAGCGGATGTTATGCAAATTGGATACGGGCTGGGAGTGAAAATGGTATTGGCTACAAAAGCAACAAATAAGTAAAATGGATACGGCATCAGAAAATAAAAGCAAATATTATGCTTTACTATTTACATTTAGTTTTCATGCTTTGTTATTTCTGCTATTTGTATTAGTAGTATTCATAACACCCATTCCTCCTTTTGAAATAAAGCCTGTTCCTGAGATCGAGATTGGATTAGGGATTGAAGGATTAGGCAATATGGATGCGGGAGGTTCTGGTAATCATGATAAAGAGATTGCCACCAGTTCTGAAGCTGTTACATCACCTGCAATTTCAAATGATGCTCCTAATATAGTCACAGATAATACCGAGACAGCCGTTACTATAAAAACAAATCCAAAGAATAATAAGGAAACTCCTACAGATGTTCCTACAAGTGAAGAGCAAAAGGCGAGTGCTGAATTACAAAATGCTTTGGCAAAAATGAAAAGCCTGAAAGATCACAAAGGAAAAGGTGCGGGAGCTGGAAATACAGGTGGTTCTGGGAATGGTGATAAGCAAGGTGTTGGTGATGGCCCTGGAAATGGTATTGGTAAAGGTACACCAGGTGGGCCAGGTGGAGGAGGGTATGATCTTAGGGGTCGTAATTTATTGAAGAAGCCGGACAGTATGACCGACTCAGAAGAAGAAGGGGTGGTTGTTGTTGAAATTATTGTTGACGAAACAGGGAAAGTAGTAAAAGCGACTCCTGGAGCAAGAGGGTCGACGACCACTAGCTCTAGATTGTTTGCTAAGGCTCGTGGTGCTGCATTTCAGGCAAAGTTTAATCCAAGTCCTGAAGGAATAAAAGAACAACGTGGAACGTATACGTTTGTGTTCACTTTACAATAAAATTCCCTTATTTTTATGTATTATTATTTCTTCTTATAGAAGAGTGGGATTTGTATGAACTACCAACAAACATTAGAATATTTATATGCACAGTTGCCCATGTTTCAACGCATTGGTAGTGCTGCATATAAAGCGAACCTTGACAATACGATTGCAATCTGCAATTTATTGAACCATCCCGAAAATAAGTTCAGGTCAATTCATGTGGCAGGAACAAATGGTAAAGGCTCTACATCTCATCTGCTCGCATCCATTCTTCAAAGTGCAGGTTTAAAAGTTGGCTTGTATACTTCTCCCCATTTAAAAGATTTCAGAGAACGGATAAAAATTAATGGTGAAATGATAACAGAGAATGCTGTTGTTAGTTTTGTAGAAAAATACAAAACCGATTTCGAAAATATCAATCCTTCTTTTTTTGAGATGACCGTTGGTTTAGCATTCGATTATTTTGCTTCCCAAAAAGTAGATATAGCTATAATAGAGGTTGGGCTGGGTGGTCGTCTCGACTCAACGAATGTGATCACTCCTTTCGTTTCAGTAATTACAAATATTAGTTTTGATCATGTTGCATTACTCGGTAATACCATTGAGCAAATAGCAGCAGAAAAGGCAGGAATTATTAAATCAGATGTACCGGTTGTAATAGGCGAAACACAAGAAGGGGCCTCCGATGTGTTTATTAAAAAAGCGCATGAAATGGGTACATCTATTATTTTTGCAGGTCAGAATTATGTAGCAAAGAATTTGATTCATAAAAATGACAAGAAGCTTTTGTTGTTGATGGATATTGAAAAAAACGGGAACATTGTTTATAAGGATTTAGCATCTGAGTTGCTTGGCTTGTATCAACAAAAAAATATTCCAACTGTTTTAAGTACTGTTGAAATTTTAAATAAAAACAGATTTACTATTACTGAAAAAAATATTCGTGAAGGAATAAGGAACGTTATTTCTCAGACAGGCTTGTTGGGGCGATGGCAGATTTTATCAGAAAGCCCTTTGGTAATAGTAGATACGGGGCACAATGAAGCAGGAATAAAAGAAGTGATTACTCAGATCAAAAGTACACCTCATCAACAGTTGCATTTTGTTTTGGGCATGGTGAATGATAAAGATGTTTCATCCGTACTTGCTTTGCTTCCCGATTATGCTACCTATTATTTTTGCAAGGCAAGCATTCCAAGGGCGTTGGATGCAAACGACTTGGCGAAGCAGGCTGAAAAATATAGTCTTCATGGGGAAGTGTATAAAAGTGTAGCAGCAGCTTTGTTTGCTGCAAGATCTGTAGCTAAAAAAGAAGATTTGATATTTATAGGAGGAAGTACATTTACAGTTGCGGACGCTTTGTAAGTATTTTAAATACAGTTTATGAAAATGAAAGAAATTGTTATTTGCTTTCTTTTATTATTCCGTTAAAAGTTGTTTTGCCATATACCAAAATAGCTTTACGGCATAGGTAGGTTTGTCAATCAGTTCAGAAAAGGCAATAATGTTACTTTTGAAAATAGTTTCATTTAAATTATGAAGATCATTTTTGTTAAATTCTTTGTAAGCCATACTCCAATTTTCAAATGATTTTTCTGTTTTTTCTCCCTCCGCTATCAGATTCACATTAAAATTTCTAATATCTTTTACAATTTTTGAATAAAGCTCTTGAACTATTTTTTTGTCGCCTTCCAGTATTTGAATGAATTCGTTATTATGATAGAGCAGGCATCCTGTAATATTATTTTTTTTGTTAAAATCTCTTGCAATTTTTAGAATATCCGAAATGTCGGTTGAGGTTAATCCATCTTTTGCTGCAGAGCAATAAATTAATTCAAACATGTTTTATTTTTTGTAAATTATTTTAAAGCGTCTGCTTATTCTTCCATCTTGCAGATCTGAAGCTATTTATTTTAGTTTAAAGTTAAGAACTTATGCAATTTAAACCATGTTTAAACCAGCTAAAACAGAAAAGCCTTTCAGTTTCCTGAAAGGCTTGTCTTTATTAGTGTGGGAACTACTGGGTTCGAACCAGTGACCCTCTGCTTGTAAGGCAGATGCTCTGAACCAGCTGAGCTAAGCTCCCTAAACTCCATTTATTTATAAACGGGGTGCAAATATAATTACTTTTTAGAAAGCACAAAAACTTTTTCTCTTTATTTTAAAATTTGCTCATTTTCAGTAGGATACTACTGGGCAATTTATATAAAACCAGATTATTACCTTCCATTCATCTATTTTCAATTAAATTTGAAAAGTGAAAAAGCTTCATTTGGTATATAACTATTTGGTTTACAGACTAAAGTCGGTGAATGAGCATGGTGTACACTCCCCATTTGTGTTCGAACTTTTGCTGAATACTATTTATAACCGGAAAGATTACTATTCTTATACGAGCATTGAAAAAATGCGTTCCCGACTTTTGCAATCGGACGACAAATTGAGTTGCATCGATCTGGGAGCAGGCTCATTAATGCAAAAGAGCAGATCTCGGTCGGTAAAGCAATTGGTGGCAACCGCAGCAAAACCTCCGAAGTATGCCCAATTATTATTCCGTTTAGTCAATCATTTTAAGCCCCATGAAGTTTTGGAGTTAGGGACATCTTTGGGCATCAGCACGGCCTATTTAGCGTCAGCCAATTCCCAAATAAAGGTTGTCACCATTGAAGGCTGCAAGGAGATAGCAGAAAAAGCGAAGGAAGGGTTTGCTATTTTGAAACTGAAAAACATAGAGCAACATGTTGGAAATTTTGATGACCTGCTGCCTTCTATAGTATCAAAAAAAGACAAAATAGATTTTGTTTTTTTTGACGGGAATCACCGCAAAGAGCCTACTTTAAATTATTTTAAACAATGTCTGAGTCATGCACACGAGGGTTCTGTATTTATTTTTGATGATATTTATTGGTCAGCCGAAATGAAGGAGGCTTGGGAGGAGATTAAAATGAATGAAAAGGTGACAGTCACTTTGGATCTCTTTTATTTTGGTATCGTATTTTTTAGGAAGGAGCAAGTGAAGCAACATTTTATCATTAAATTCTGATCTCATTGTTATTGCTAATCATCTGTATAATAATTCGTAAATTCGCACTCATTCATTATCGTAACTTATGAAATCCATCATCGAGCTTTCTAATATTGCAAAAGCGTATACAATAGGTACGGAAGAGATCCATGCGCTTCGGTCTGTATCATTGGAAATATACAAAAATGAATATGTTGCCTTAATGGGGCCTTCTGGAAGCGGAAAGTCTACTTTAATGAATATTCTGGGTTGTTTGGATAGTCCTTCAAGCGGGGAATATATTTTGAATGGAATCGCTGTAGCGAAAATGTTAGATAACGATTTGGCAGAAGTTCGAAATAAAGAAATAGGGTTCGTTTTTCAATCATTTAATTTATTACCTCGGTCAACGGCTCTTGATAATGTTATGCTGCCATTGATTTACGCTGGATTCAGTAAATCAGAAAGGTTAAAAAGAGGCAAAGAAGTGTTGGAACAAGTTGGTTTGGGTGAACGAATGATGCACAGACCAAATGAACTTTCTGGTGGTCAGCGTCAACGTGTTGCAATTGCAAGAGCTTTAGTGAATAATCCCGCTATTATTTTGGCGGATGAGCCGACAGGAAATTTAGATTCAAAAACTTCTGTTGAGATCATGGGTTTATTTGAAGAGATCCATAAAAATGGAAATACGATTATTTTAGTTACCCATGAAGAAGACATTGCTCAACATGCACACCGGATTGTGAGATTGAAAGATGGAGAAGTAGAGCGCGATTATAAAAATGAAAATATAACAACTGTTAACAGCAGATTGGTTCATTGAGATTTGCAGTAGCAGCATTTTTAATTTTATTAATTTCCAAATTGATATGACATTCAAAATATATACAAAGACAGGAGATAAAGGACAAACGTCATTGATAGGGGGCACCCGAGTTCCTAAACATCATATACGAATAGAATCTTATGGAACGGTTGATGAATTGAATTCATACATCGGATTGATACGAGATCAGGAAATAGATGAACATTCAAAAGCTATTCTAATCGAAATTCAAGATCGATTATTTACAATTGGTTCATCGTTAGCATCTGATCCTGAAAAATCTAAAATGAAAATCCCGAATCTGAATGAGGAAGATGTTTTATTGTTGGAAAAAGAGATGGACGAAATGGACAAATCATTGCCAGAGATGAAATCCTTTGTGCTTCCTGGCGGACATACTACCGTTTCTTATTGTCATATTGCCCGCTGTGTTTGTCGCAGAGCAGAGCGTTTAACGATTCATTTAGCAGAAGATAGCTTTGTAGCGGAATTAGTGATAAAATACCTGAATCGCTTAAGCGACTATTTATTCGTTCTTTCCCGAAAATTAACTCAGGATCTGCATGCCAAAGAAATTCCCTGGAAGCCAAGGATGTAATTTTTAAAAAATCCGAAGCCTTCTGTAGTCCTTTATTAAAGGTCATTTTGTAAAAAAAAGGTTTTGATACTTTGATTAGTGGAATTAATTTTTACTTTTGCAGAAATATAGGTAGGTAATAAAAAATTAAAAAAATATTTAAGAATGTAACAACTGAAAAGTTTTTGCGTTTTAAATTTTAAAAATAACACCATGTACTGGACACTAGAATTAGCAAAAAACTTGGAAGATGCTCCTTGGCCGGCATCAAAAGATGAATTAATTGATTTTGCAATCCGTTCCGGAGCTCCGATGGAGGTAATTGAAAATCTTCAAGAGATTGAGGACGAAGGGGAGATCTATGAATCTATTGAAGAAATTTGGCCTGACTATCCTACCAAAGAAGATTTCTTCTTTAATGAGGATGAATACTAAAATTTTAAAACACAAAAAGCCCCGTTCTGAATTTCAGAACGGGGCTTTTTATTTGAAGCTTATCGAACTAGTCTTTCGATTCTTTTATAAATGCTCCATCAGCGGAAAATAAAACATCGTTTTTATTTATTTCCGCCTCGAATGTTATTACTCCTTTTGCGTCAACAATTTTTGATGCTTCAGCAATTTTTTTACCTGGATAATTTTTTGCACAATAATCGGTGATTGTTTTAGATAATTCAGATACTTTGATTTCAGATTCAGTTTCTGTAATAGTTCCATTTGGATCGATTAAAACAGACATCTCAACTTTGTTAAGATCGAATTCAGCTTCGAAATTTCCATTTTCTTTTTCCCATCCACCTGCTTTACTGTTCGGATAGGCTTTTGTAAAAGCGGCTTTAACTGCAGGAGGAACATCCGCCTCTTTCATTTTTTGTGCGCTAGCAGTCAATGTTGTGAACCCTATTGCGAATAATACAATTGATTTTTTCATATGGTTTAGTTTTTAGAGTTAGTGTGTTTCTAATTATTAGGGTACAATCGTCTATTGAGATTCTGTTTTAAATCTGTGGAGTGGTACGTTTGTTTTTATTAAATGTTGCATAAAGTAAAAGTATTAGAAGGATGGCAAAAAGAATCAGTGAAGCGCCGATTGTCCCAAAATTAAAACCTCCTTTGTCTGACGACTTTGTGAGTAAGTCTCCAAATGTTGCGCCAAACGGACGTGTTAATACAAACGCTATCCAAAATAAAAATATGGAGGATATTTTTGTGAAAAAGTGTGCTAGGATAACTAATACTAATAAGGTGCTAATGAATACAGCTCCACCTGCAAAACCTAACCCAGAGTTGTCGGCAAGGAAATCACCCAATGCTGTCCCTAAAGTATTCGATATTAAAATTGCGGTCCAATAAAATAATTCACCTTTAAATGATTTTATGTTTTCTACTGACAATGATCTTTCGTTGGAATACCAAATATAGAGTGTTGTGATTAATAGTGTAAGTAGGATTGTTGAGCCTGATGCATAGCCCAGACCAAGTGTGCGATCCATATAATCTGAAATGGTTGTTCCGGCAGTACTTGTTGCTAATATAACTGTCCAATATATGAATGGAATGTATTTTTTTACGAAAAGTTGTCCTGAAAGACTTATCAAAAAAAGACTTATCAAAATAATGGAGCTCATTGCATAACCCACATTCAATGTCATCGATAATAAATCACCTGCAGTCTCTCCAAGTGTAGTTGCACAGATCTTCATTATCCAAAATCCAATGGTTATTTGCGGTAATTTATTCATTTTGAAATTGTGTCTCTTTTTTTACTAGCAAGTCCCAATCATTCGACTCAGCAGATGCGTCATTTTTTTGAATGAAATCACTAAGCGAATTTAGTATTAAATTCTGTAGGAATTCTGACGGTTGCTTTGCTTGTTAATAAAGCGTTATATGGTTAATGGATGGCTTAGGCTGTTAATTTGTCATATTTTCATAAAGGGAATAGCTTTTGACTAAAAGGCTGCAGAATTTTTATCCACAAAAAAGCTTGCAGACCCCTTTATTAAATGGGGTTTTAAATAGCCAATAAAAATCCTAAAATTGAGCTAAAAATTAGCTATTTTTGCAATCCTTGAAATTTTAATAATAAACGGATCAAAGTATGTTAGATATTTTCACAAAAACTCTTTCCAAGTTATTTGGAACCAAATCAGATAGGGATCTTAAAGAAATTCAACCTATAGCAAATTTGGCGATCGCGGAATTTCCCAAATTAGCGAATCTAAGTAATGATCAATTGCGTGCTAAAACGGCGGAATTTAAGAAACGTATCACCGACTTCTCGTCTAAAGAAATTGAGCAGATTGCTGAAATAAAAAACAGGATCGATTCTGATCTTACCATGGATGTGGAATCCAAAGAGATGTTATATGAGGAGATTGATAGTCTGGAGAAAAAAATAATCAAGAATAATGAAGAAGTATTGAATGAAATCTTGCCTGAAGCTTTTGCTGTAGTAAAAGAAACCGCAAAACGTTTTAAGGAGAATTCGCAACTCGAAGTTACCGCTACACAAAAGGATCGAGATTATGCTGCAAAGCGTGAATCAGTTCAGATAAAAGGAGACAAAGCGTTTTGGAGTAATACATGGATGGCAGCAGGTAATTCTGTAACCTGGGACATGGTTCATTATGATGTGCAGTTGATCGGTGGGGTTGTTTTACATCAAGGTAAAATTGCTGAGATGGGAACTGGAGAAGGAAAAACATTGGTAGGAACTTTGCCGGTATATTTAAATGCCCTAACTGGATTAGGGGTGCATGTGGTTACCGTAAATAATTATCTTGCTAAACGTGACTCTGAATGGAACGGACCCTTATTCGAATTTCATGGTTTAAGTGTTGATTGTATTGATAAACATGAGCCGAATTCAGAAGAACGTAGACAAGCCTATTTAGCTGATATCACGTTTGGAACAAATAATGAGTTTGGATTTGATTATTTGCGCGATAATATGTCACGCAGTCCGGAAGATTTGGTTCAGCGCAAACATAATTTCGCCATCGTAGATGAGGTGGATAGTGTATTGATCGATGATGCCCGCACACCATTAATTATTTCAGGGCCTACTCCCAAAGGTGATAATCAGGAATTCGCACCCTTAAAACCAAGGATCGAGAAAATTGTAAATGCACAAAAAACATTTGTGAACACTGCTTTAACAGATGCGAAAAAATTATTAGCGGAAGGAAAAGAAAAAGAAGGCGGAATGGCTTTGTTAAGAGCATACAGAGGCTTGCCTAAAAATAAAGCATTGATTAAATTTCTGAGTGAACCAGGCATCAGACAACAATTACAAAAAACAGAAAACTTTTATCTGCAGGATCAATCTCGTGAAATGCACAAAGTAGATGCAGAATTGTTTTTTGTGATTGATGAAAAAAATAACTCTATTGAATTAACAGAAAAAGGATTGGAATTAATCTCTACTTCTTCCGAAGATTCTAAATTCTTTATGCTTCCGGATGTTGGAGCTGAGATTGCTGCACTTGAAAAAGCAGGTTTGCCAGCGGAAGAAAAATTACAAAGAAAAGAAGAATTGATCCGCGATTATTCTATCAAATCGGAACGCGTTCATACCATTAACCAATTATTAAAAGCATACACCTTATTTGAAATAGATGTGGAGTATGTGATCATGGATGGTAAAATAAAAATTGTAGATGAGCAGACCGGTCGTATCATGGAAGGTCGAAGATATTCTGATGGTTTGCATCAAGCAATTGAAGCTAAAGAGAATGTGAAAGTAGAAGCGGCCACTCAAACATATGCAACTGTTACGTTACAAAATTATTTCCGTATGTACAGCAAATTGGCTGGTATGACAGGAACAGCTGAGACAGAAGCAGGTGAGCTTTGGGATATTTATAAGTTGGACGTTGTTGTAATACCTACTAATAGACCTATTCAACGTAAAGATCATGAAGATCTAGTTTACAAAACGAAACGTGAAAAATACAATGCTGTCATTGATGAAGTGGGGAAGTGTGTTGCTGCTGGAAGACCTGTATTAGTGGGTACTACATCCGTAGAGATTTCCGAGTTGTTAAGTAGGATGTTGAAATTACGCGGTATCAAGCACAATGTGTTGAATGCAAAAATGCATCAGCGTGAAGCGGAAATTGTTCAGGAAGCAGGACAAGCTGGAACAGTTACCATTGCAACCAACATGGCTGGGCGTGGTACAGACATCAAATTAGGACCTGGAGTGAAAGATGCAGGAGGGTTAGCAATTATCGGTACAGAGCGTCATGAGTCCAGACGGGTAGATCGTCAGTTACGCGGTCGTGCAGGTCGTCAGGGAGATCCAGGTTCATCCCAATTTTTTGCTTCATTGGAAGATGATTTGATGCGTTTATTTGGTTCAGAACGTATTGCGAAATTAATGGACAGAATGGGTATTGAAGAAGGTGAAGTGATCCAACATTCGATGATCACAAAATCTATTGAACGTGCACAAAAGAAAGTGGAGGAGAATAACTTCGGAACTCGTAAACGTTTGATCGAATACGATGACGTTATGAATTCGCAACGAGAAGTGATCTATAAAAAACGCAGACATGCTTTATTTGGCGAGCGTTTGGCGATTGATATTGCAAACTCTATTTATGATACATGTGAATCGATCGTCAATGAATATCACGAGATGAAAGATTTTGAAGGCTTTAATATTGAAGTATTGCGTGTTCTTTCCATTGAACCACCAGTTGAAGAGAATGGATTTATTGATATGAAACAACAAGAGCTTGTAGAGAAATTATATCAAGCAGCCGAAGCGCATTATAAAGGGAAAAACGATTTCATCACTAAAAAATCATTTCCTATCATTAAGGAAGTGTATGAAGAGCAAGCTGCCTCATTCGAAAATATTGTTACACCCATGTCGGATGGAATTAAGACCTTGCAAGTTGTGATGAATTTGAAACGTGCATATGAAAGTAAGGGGGCAGAACTGGTTTTATGTTTAGAAAAAGGAACAGCACTTTCTATGATTGATGATGCGTGGAAAGAACATTTACGTGAGATGGATGAGTTGAAACAGTCTGTTCAAAATGCGGTGTACGAGCAAAAAGATCCTTTACTTATTTACAAATTTGAATCATTCGAATTGTTTAAAAGAATGGTCACAGAAGTAAATAAAGAAATTGTTTCTTTCTTGATGCGAGCGAATTTGCCAACGGAAATACAGAATACTGTCCAAGCGGCAAAATTTCAAGCACCTGCGCGTCAGCAAAAAACGCAAACAAGTAGAACAGAAGTAGGTTCTTCCAATCCGAATGAAGAACAACCTAAAGTAAAAGCACAGCCCGTGAGAGTGGAACAAAAGATCGGAAGAAATGATCCTTGCCCTTGTGGAAGTGGTAAAAAATATAAGAACTGTCACGGACAATAAAATACATGACTAATTATAAAACGCCTCGTCCATAGTTTATGGCTTGAGGCGTTTTTTGTTTTTAACACTTGCTGTTATATAACAATAGAATAGTGCGTCCATAATTTTTCTTCTTTAATTTTATTGAACGAATAGCATTTACATACATTGCAATCTGTGTTTTACTGGTCAGTAACAATAATATTGATGGGAGGAATTCGTTCTACTTTTTCTTAACTATTAATTATAAAAAAAGCCCTGAGATTTTTTTCTCAGGGCTTTTTTGTTTGTAGTTAATTCTTATTTTGCTTTCGCAACAATATTAACGGTTAGGTCAAAATCATCGCTGATCGCTTTGTCGCCAATGCCATCAAAGATACTTGCGGAGCCGTATTTAATATCAAATTTAGTTCTGTTCACAGTGATTTTAGCAATCGTTACAAACGTTTTATCATCTATTTTAACATTTGCAGGAAATGTAATTTCATTGGTGATTCCTTTGATCGTTAATTTTCCGCTAATGTCATACACCCCATCCGATTTAATAACAGCTTTTGTGATCTGAAATGTTGCTGTAGGAAATTTAGTTACACCAAAAAAATCGTCTGATTTTAAATGTGTCATTAATTTATCATTCCACTCTTTATCTGTTATATCTGTGTTTGTAATAGAGGTCATGTCAAATTCAAAGGATCCACCTGTAATTGTTTTGCCTTTACTTTCGATTGTTCCTTTCGAGATGTTAACTGCACCAGAATGCTGTCCGGTCACTTTTTTACCTAGCCAGGTAGCAGATGTTAGTTTTGTGTCTATCGTATAGGTTTTTGTTTTTATTGCATCCGTTGTTGTAAATGCAAATGCAGCTATTGCTGCAACAGTAATTAAGCTTAGGATTATTTTTTTCATTGTAATTTTTGGTTTAATTGATTTAGATGGCAAAGGTATTAATAATATATGTACATACATATAATGTTTAGGCGGTATTCAACGCAAAAAGTTTCATGCTATTGAAAATCAATTATATAAAATATAATGTGATGGAAGAAAATCTACTTTTTCTTTAATTCAATAGAGACAGAGTTAATACAATAACGTAATCCTGAAGGAGCAGGACCATCATCGAAAACGTGTCCTAAATGTCCTCCACATCTTGCACAAGTAATCTCTGTGCGTATCATTCCATGAGATTTATCTTTTGTATAAACTACCTTAGAAGAATCTACCACATCAGAAAAACTTGGCCATCCACAGCCTGCATCAAATTTTGTATCTGAATTAAATAGTTCTGCATTACAAGCGGCACAAACGTAGATGCCTTTTTCTGTCGACAGATAATACTTACCGGAAAAAGGCATTTCTGTTCCCTTCTCTCTTAATATATGATATTGTTCTGGGCTCAATGTTTTTTTCCATTCCTCATCGGTTTTCACCATTTTGTTCGAATCACTCATTGTGTTTTTTAGTTTTGTTGTTGAATTCTGACCTGTGCCATTGCAAGCAAAAAGGCTTAAGGGTAATAAAAGGTAAATGACATTTTTCATTTTCTTGTCTTAAGTTTCTTACTTTAACAATTAAATGTAGTTTTAGTTTTTGAATACTGAAAATAGTTCATTAAAATTAAACTAGTTTGAACGCTTGCATATTGTTTTTTACCTTAATTTTTTTAACTTTGAATGAAACTAAATAAAACTACTATGAAAAAAATCTACTTAATAATGGCGATCAGTTCTTCAGCCTTGATCGCAAATGCTCAAGTGTTTTGGACAGAAACATTTGGAACAGGTTGTAACCAAGGGCAATTAGCAAGTGCTTTTACAGGAGCTAATGGAGCGTGGGCAATTTCATCTACAGGAACAAACGATGCTTTTGCAAATACATTTTTTGTGGGGGCACAGGAAGCTGGTAATGCTATTGGAGCCTGTGGCACCGGATGCACAGGAACTGTTGACGCATCGTTGCATGTTGGGAACGTTGCTGTTTCGCTACTTTCACTTGTTGCTGATGGCGGCGCTTCATATAACGCGGGTGGATTGTGTTCTGCTCCTTTCAATATTTGTGTCATAACAAACAAAAGGGCAGAGTCGCCAGTGATTAACTGCAGTGGTAAAACAACCATCTCAATTTCTTTTGGTTATATGGAAAACGGATCAACTACAGTGGATGATGCTAGTCTTTGGTATTCCCCGGATGGTGGTACTTCTTGGTCATTGCTTAACAATATGGCTAAAACAGGTTTTGGAACATGTTCTCCTCAAGGTTTGTGGACAGCTTATTCTTTTGCTTTACCAGTAAGTGCAAACAATAATCCAACTGTAAAAATTGGATTCAACTGGACAAACAATGATGATGGAGTGGGAACCGATCCTTCATTTGCTGTGGATGATATTACTTTAAGTACACCAGCTACTGGTATTGCAGATCCTGCATCTTCCTCTCTTGAGATTTTTGCGAATGGCAATACGGTTAATGTAAAATCTGTGGAGCCAATTAAATTGCAAGGTGTTTATGATCTATTAGGAAGAACAATAAATTCATCTCTTGAAAATAATATGATCAACATGGAATCTCAACCTTCCGGAATTTATTTTGTAAGGATTGAAATGAAAGGGCAAGTGTATACGAAGAAAGTTTTTATTAAATAATGAAATCATTCCGATGAAAAAAGGAGTCACGTGTATGCGTGACTCCTTTTTTATTTCATCCTGCCCAGCCTTCTCTATCTAGGCTACGGTACTGAATAGCTTCCGCTAAATGACTTGTTTCAATTTGGTCGCTTTCGTCTAGATCTGCAATAGTGCGCGCTACTTTTAATATCCTGTCGTATGCTCTTGCCGATAAGCCTAATCGTTCCATAGCCGTTTTTAATAATTGATTTCCTGCTTCATCAATTTTGCAGACTTCACGTAATTGTTTGGAACCAATTTGTGCATTGCAATGAACACCCTCTGAATTTTCAAAACGCATTTCTTGTATTGCCCTAGCTTTCATAACGCGTAATCTGACACGATTACTTTTTTCGGAATTTCTTTCCGCTGATAGTTCATTATAGGATACTGGTGTCACTTCGACATGAATATCAATTCTATCCAATAATGGTCCTGAGATCTTATTTAAATATTTTTGTACCGTCCCGGGAGGACAAACACAATCTTTTTCTGGATGATTATAATATCCACACGGACAAGGATTCATAGAAGCAACCAGCATAAAACTGGCTGGGTATTCTACGGAGAATTTTGCGCGCGAAACGGTCACCACCCTATCTTCTAAAGGTTGACGCATCACTTCCAAAACGGTTCTTTTAAATTCTGGCAATTCATCTAAAAACAAAACACCATTGTGTGCTAAAGAAATTTCTCCTGGCTGAGGGACGCTGCCTCCGCCAACAAGCGCCACATCCGAGATGGTGTGATGAGGCGAACGGAACGGCCGTGTTGAAACCAATCCTATGTTTTTTCCCATTTTGCCTGCAACGCTATGGATCTTTGTTGTCTCCAGTGCTTCTGGCAAATTCATAGGTGGTAAAATGGTTGGTAGTCGTTTGGCAAGCATTGTTTTTCCAGCTCCTGGAGGTCCGATCAGAATAACATTGTGTCCCCCTGAAGCAGCAATCTCTAATGCGCGTTTAATATTTTCTTGTCCTTTTACATCACAAAAATCAAACTCTGTTTCGTTGAGATTTGCGAAAAATTCTTCGTGTGTATTTACAATTGTTGGTTCCAATTGAACAGTATCATTAAAAAAATCGATCACCTCCTTGATGTTTTCAACACCATATACCTCTAATCCATCAACAATTCCAGCTTCTTTAGCATTTTGTTTGGGAAGAATAATGCCTTTGAAATTTTCAGCTTTCGCTTGAATGGCAATGGGTAAGACGCCTTTAATAGGTTGTAATCCGCCATCAAGAGAGAGTTCTCCCATGATGATATAGTCGCTAACTTTATCCGATAACATCTGTTCGGATGCTGCTAATATTCCGACAGCAATGGTTAGATCATAGGCAGAGCCTTCCTTTCGGATGTCGGCAGGAGCCATGTTGATGACGATACTTTTCCCGGGAATTCTGTAGCCGTTATTTTTCAAAGCAGCATCAATTCGCTGCTGACTTTCTTTCACAGCGCTATCGGGTAAACCAACTAAGAGGAAATTTATTCCGGAATTGATATTTGTTTCTACCGTTACTGTGGTGGCATTAATGCCAAAAACGGCACTCCCATAAGTTTTTACTAGCATACATTTGTCTTGTAAATTGGGGAGTAGGTCGCAAATGTACAAATTTGTACAGATATGAAAATAGTAATCGAACTACTTTTTAGCGCATCAATTACAAATAATAATTTGATTTTTTATTTAAATTTGCGCAACAAATCGTACATTAGCTTAAATAAATTAAATCACATTTAATATGAAAAAAATAGTTACTCTTGCTTTAGGATGTATTGTTGCTTCGTCTTTGCTTCAGGCGCAAACATTCTCTGATGATTTCGAAAGCTATACCTCCGGTATCAAGCTTGGACCACAATCTACAAACTGGACAACATGGAGTGGTGTTGATGGCGGAACGAATGATGTGGGTGTTGTTACGACAGACAACCATACTACAGGTGGTACTAAATCCATCTATTTCTCTTCAACTGCAGCTACAGGTGGGCCACAAGATGTTGTGTTGCATTTTGGCGGTGTTCATTCTACAGGTCATTTTACTTATACTTCCTGGTTTAAAATACCTACAGGTAAGACAGCTTATTTTAATTTTCAAGGAACAGCTACCATGGGTGGGTTGTATACATTGGATTGTTTTATGGATGCTACTGGAAATGTAAGTATTCAAAATAGCGGAACAGAAATGTTAGCTACAACACATCCATTCAATTCTTGGTTTGAATTGAAAATTGATGTGAATATGAATTCAAATCACTGGGAATTATTTATCAACGGTGTTTCTCAAGGATCTTGGGCCAATACTGCTAACCAGGTAGAAGCGATTGATATTTATCCTGCTGATGCTTCTGCAAGTTATTGGGTAGATGATGTTTCTTACACATACACCCCTTATACATTACCAAGTTTAAATGGTGCTGGTAATTTAGTAGGTGTAGCGAATGGATTAGTTGGACAATCAAGAAATATTGCAATCACGGTTAGAAATTTAGGAACAACAACAATCAATTCATTTGATTTAGCTGTTACTCAAAATGCTGGAACTCCAGTAAATCAATCTGTAACAGGATTGACTTTGGCTTCGTTGGCGTCAACAGTTGTAAATATTACAACTCCATTTACATTAGTTGCTGGCCCAAATACATTTACTGCAACTGTTAGTAATGTGAATGGCTTAGGTGCTGATGGCGATGCTACCGATGATGTTATTTCAACGACAATTACTCCGGTTACTGCAGCAGTAGGAAAAGTAGTCGTTGCGGAAGAAGGAACAGGAACATGGTGTCAATGGTGCCCAAGAGGTGCGGTGTATATGGATGCTATGGCTGATAAATACCAAAGTTATTTTGCAGGTATAGCTGTTCATAATTCAGATCCTATGACTGTTACTGCTTATGATGCAGCTATCGGCGCATTGATTTCAGGTTACCCAAGCGCTTTGGTTGACAGAGGACCTGTAATTGATCCAAGTGGTTTAGAAGGACAAATATTATCAAGAATTGTTGTTGCTCCGAAAGGATTAGTTGTGAATGGTGCAACATTCAACACAACAACACGTGTGTTAAATGTTTCTGTAACAACAACCATTGCGCAAGCAATTTCAGGTAACTACAAAACAGCTTGTGTAATCACAGAAGATAGCGTTACTGGCACAGGCAGTTCTTACAATCAAGCCAATAATTATTCCGGTGGAGCTTCAGGAGTAATGGGAGGGTTTGAATTATTAGGAAATCCAGTTCCGGCAGCTCAAATGAACTACAATCACGTAGCTCGTTTTTTAAGCCCAGATTTTACTGGTATTCCAAATGCATTTGGTGCAAGTGCTGCAGTAGGTGCAGTGTTTACCTATAACTTCTCATTTACATTG
>Ga0209596_1000161_pt1 | contig 60418 bp, 61 predicted proteins | sample M_130807_MF_Meta_FD_187314 | JGI IMG/M metagenome (GOLD analysis project Ga0209596, IMG submission 187314) | Freshwater microbial communities from Lake Montjoie, Canada to study carbon cycling - M_130807_MF_MetaG (SPAdes) (version 2) | ecosystem: Environmental > Aquatic > Freshwater > Lake...
TCTCGCCGGGGGAGATTTTCACCCAGCAAGCGTTCATCGACCGCATCGGCACGACTCGTTCTGGCTTGTGTGAGATGCGTCGGCGAGGGTTGGTCGTGAGGAAGAACGGCCGGTCGGTCTACATCCGCGCGGCCGACTACGACGTCTATCTGGCGGCTCAGCCCGCGAAGCTGCTCGACGATCAGGTGGAAGACGACGACGCCAGTGCCGAGGAGGCGTGACGCCTTGATGGATGGTGGCGGAGCCGCTTGGCCACGGATGGCCGTTTGAAGCAATCTCCCCCCGCTCCGGTGCGTGACCGCGAGCGAAGTTTGAACAACCGTCTGAGTAGGAGGTACGGATCAATGAAAACAACAACGACTGAGCTTGAAAACGATCTGATACCCGAGGGATACGAGGCGGTCCGAGTTGGCCGGCCGGTGATCGGCGAATGGTTTATCGGGTCAGACGGTAAGGCATACCAATGCTGCGTGGTCGATTGGTGTGGCCGCCCGTGCCTTATCGTCCGGGCGCGTCCAAAAAAATCGAGACCATATAACGCGGCCGAGCTGCGGGAACTCGTCGGGACGGTGCTTCAGCACGCGAGTGGAGCACGTCGTATGGTGACCGGCTTCGATCACGATACGACATTGGTTCGCATCTGCTCAGCATGGACTGCGAGCGACGCGCTTCAGGCCAATTTCACGCACCTCGACGGCCGGAAATGCGAGGTCGTCGAATGAAACTCCTCGAACTGTTTTTAGGCAACCCAGATGTGACCGGCGCGGTCACGGTGATCGTGACCGGAATCGGCCTGTGCGTGACGAGTTGGCTCAGCGGCGAGAAGTGGCCGAGGTTATAGGACCGATCTATATCGGTCGAGTGGTTAAACAATATCGAAAGGAGTCGAGGATGCTGGTGTTATCAAGGAAGGTTCAAGAGCAGATCGTTATCGATGGCCCGTGCGTCATCACGCTAGTTGAGATGCGACGCAACAGCGTGAAGATCGGAATCGAGGCTGATACGTCTGTCAATATCCTGCGGAAAGAGATCGTTCCTCCGGTGCGATCCAGCACGACGGAAGAGTTCAAAATCGAAGACCGAGGCGTTTCGGTCGGGTGACGTGTGATGGTGTGGTTGTGTTGAATCTCGAACGTGGGGGGTGCTGTTATGGTCAATTTGCTAGAGGCGGCTGATCTCGGAATCGGCCCGGTGGTCGCGACGCACGCGGCGGAAACGACGGAAGCAAACGGGCACCGAAAGCGGGCCGTTCGATCGGACAAGGGTGTGTCACGAGGCCGCTTGACTGAAGCAATGGCCACAGTTCAGTCGTCCAGCAAAACCGCTCGCGGGGTGTTGTACTTCGACATCGAAACCATCCCCGACTACAGCCGGTTCGAGCAGTTCGGAATGGAGCCGATTCCCGAATCGGCGAAGCGGGCGACGCTGGAAGAATGTGTTCACGGGGCCGGGAAGTTTCTGGACGCGACGGTCGAGGGGTTCAAGGCCAATCTGCTGAAGTTGAACCCGTGCGACGAGTATCTCGACCAACTTGAATCCGCAGAGAAGGCCGCGCCGAAGCCGCGCAAGGGAATCTTGGACCTGATCGCCGACGTGCGGAATCAAGATGCCGCCCGACTCACGCTGATCGAACAACAGCGAAAAGAGATGGCCGTTTGTCCCGAGATGAATCGCGTCGTCGCGTTGGGGTGGGGCTACGCGGATGGTCCTGTCCAGTCCCTTGTCGTCGGGCAGCAAAACGAGATTGGGAGCGGCCCACCAGACGAGCTTCATTTGCTGGAGATGTTCTGGCAACTACTCGCCGCCGCATCGCCAGTAGTCGGCTTCAACATTCTCGGATTCGATCTCCCGACGATCTACGTCCGCTCGATGCTGCTCGACGTGAAGCCGTCGCGACGATTGGATCTCAAGCCGTGGGGCAGCGACTGCGTGGACCTGATGGCCGTGCGGTTCCCGAAGTCTTCGGCCAAGCGGCTGAAGTGGTTGGCAGCGGCGATGGGGATCGAAGTCCCGGCCGGTGACGTGGACGGATCGCAGGTTGAAGAACTTTGGAAAACCGATCCCGCCAAGGTCGGGGAATATGTGCGGAGTGATGTGGCGGTCACTCGTGAGTTGCATCAGATGTATCGCGGGTTTTTCTGTTGATGTGTTGAATGTTTATCAAAAAAGCAAAAGAGAAAGAGAGAAGACAAATGTCAGAGAATGGGAACGGGCCGGGGACGGCGCTAGCGGTCTATGACCGCGTAGAACCGATGGACTTCATCGAGAAGATGGGAAAGACGTTCGCTCTATCGGGGGCGGGAGGATGCCAGACCGAGAGCGACGGCAGGCTGATGGCGCTGGCGTGTCTGTGCGAGCGAAAGACGATCTTCGAGATTGCCCGCCGCTATCACCTGATGGGCGGCAAGCTCGTGTTGAAAGCCGAAACAATGCTCGGCGACTTTCGCCGCGCTGGTGGGACTCATCGTTGGATCAATGACGGCGACGACGGGCAGACTTGTACGCTCGAACTGACCGACCCGAGAGGGAACGTCGGAACGACAACGATGACGATCGGCAAGGCCACTGCGGCGGGCTACGTGAAATCCGGTTCGCAGTGGACCAAGCGGCCGGACCAGATGCTGCGGGCACGCTGCATCACCGACGGAATCCGCAAGCTGTGCCCGGAGATCAGCAGCGGGGAGTACGTCGAAGAGGAGGTCGAGGACTTCGCCCCGCCGGTGAAGACTGTAGCCGCGACAACTCGCCCTGCTGGCGATGTGAAGGCCCGTCAGGCTGAATTGCAGCAGTTGGCGAAGCAGCCGGTTGCGGCGGTCACTACGGCAACAATGGCGGCGACGACGGCCACCGTGACACTGGTCACGCCAACCACAACCCCAACCCGCGAGCCGGGCGACGAGGATGTTGTTGACGTTCACGCCGAGCCAGTCTCAGGTGAGGTCGTCCCCTTCGACGTGCCGGGTGAAGCGTCCGTCGCAACGCCACCGCCGCATCAGCAGACATCGACACTGCTGGAGATTGAAGCCGTCATCAATCAGGCCGGGCTAACCGTCGAGAAGCTCGTCGCGTCGCTGAACGCGAAGAACAACACGAGCATCACGTCGCTCGACCAACTCGCGCCGGAAGCGGCGGTGAAGCTCTTGGGGAATTTGCGGACAGCGATTGCCAACGGGGCGAAGTAGTTTTACAGGCCCGGCGTGTTGCCGGACCTCAGCCGGAAAGATCAAAACGAAAGAGAGAAAAGCAAATGGCCATTGATATTTACATGGACGAGATCGAGACCGATGCCATTGGTGGGTTCGACCGAGTTCAGCCCGGTCATTATCACACCAAAGTGACCTATATCGACGAAGAGGGCGGCAAGAAGGGTGAATTGATCGCCGAGTTTGAAATCTTGCGTGGCACGACGGCCAATCAAGAAGGGAAGGTGCATAGGGAATACTTCGGCCGCGACGCGGGAAGGATGGCTCGCAAGAAACTGCTCGCCTTGGCGATCGCTGGCGGGCTAACAACCAAGGCCGCGCTCGACAAACACAAGGCCGACGGCACTTCGCCGAGTCTCAACTACAACGAGATGATCGGGCGGCAAGTGTGCCTCGATCTGGAGTTGAACGAGTACAACGGCAAGACCTCAACGCGGCTCGCATGGGACCAGGTCTATCACCCGTCCGACAAGCGAGCGAGCCATGTGCCAGTGCTGCTGAGAATGCTCACCGATGCGGGGATCACGTTGCCAGCGGGGCGGAATCCTGATGGGGCGATCCAGTCGAAACCCAACGTCGCGGTGACAACCGCGTCCACAACCGCTGTCTTAGCTGTAACGGCAAAGCAGGCCGCGAACGTCGATGAGTTGCTCGCGGGGGTGTGATGATTGTTGTGGTTGACGGTTTGGCCACGTTGGTCGTCAGGGTTGCCGGTGTGAGTCATGTCTCACTGGGTCGGTTCGATTCCGATGCGGCCAAATTAGATGCAAGCAGTCCGCTGGCTAGTGCGGGTCAACCATGACGACGGCGCATGGGGAGCGAGACATCCACACAGTTTCTGACAGGTCGGAAAGACGGCCACTTGATGCGTCGCGGGCTGGCACGGAGACCAGCGGGAAGGCCGGGAACAAGCGGCCACGAAGTTCCGGGTATCAGCACAATCATGAATCGGGCTGCCGTCCGAAATAGCTCATAGAAGCGCACTGATACCGCACCCGGTTCGACTCCGGGGCGATGCAATTTTCAAAGGTTTTCAAATTGAGCCGTCACGAACTCACCGCTGTTTTTTGTGGAATCCGTCGCGGCTGCGAATGGCAGAACGATGATGGCTCACTGACGATCATCGGCTCGGCACGCATCGCGTTGTCCGATGCTGCGTCCCCCTGCGGAAAGATGATCGACATCAAGGGGCAAATCCCCTGCCGTGACTCACTCACCGACGGGCTGACTTATCGGTTCTACGGCCAGACGAAGACGCACCCGAAGTACGGGGATCAGTTCTGCTTCGAGTCGTTCGTTGTCGAGGCTCCGGTCGGTCAAGAGGCCGTCTGCGCGTACCTCAGTCAATGTCGCGGCATCGGCCCGAAGGCCGCTTTCGCGATGTGGCAGAAGTGGGGCGAGGATGCGGTTGAGACGCTGCGTGAGCGGCCCGAAGAAGTGGTGCCACTGATTCGAGGATTCACCGTCGAAAAGGCCATCGCCGCGAGCGACCTGCTGAAGTCGTGGGAGCGAACGGAGCGATCAAAGATCGGTCTGCTCGGGCTGCTCAAGGGCCGGGGCTTTCCTCGCAACATCACGGACAAGCTGATCGACCTCTACGGCGTCGAGGCGGCGACGGTGGTTCACCGCAACCCATACCTGCTGATGAAATTCAAGGGCGTCGGCTTCCTCAAGGCCGACAAGATGTACTTGGACCTCGGCCACAACCCTGCCCGCTTGAAGCGTCAAGCCCTCTGCGCGTGGCACGCCATCGCCAAGAGCGGTGAGGGCCACACTTGGTTCCCGTTTGCCGCCGTTCGAGACGGACTGCGGGCGTCGATCTCATCGGCCACGGTAGATGTGGAGCGGGCGATGCAACTGGCCGTTCGGGCCGGGCTGCTGTCCGAGACGTTCCACAACGGCCAGAGATGGGTTGCTGAGCGACGGAAGGCTGATGACGAGCAGCGGATTGCCTGGCTGATCGAAGAGGCGAGGGCTGAACTCGAATCGAATGCGGCCCCGCTGCTGTGGGAGCATGTCGCCAGCGCGATTGGGGGCATCACCGACCATCAGCGTGACAACGCTCAACTCGCAACGTCGGGCTTCATCGGCGTTCTGGCCGGAAGGCCGGGAACGGGCAAAACTTACACCGTGGCCCGCATGGTCGCGATGCTCCAAACAATGGTGGGCGAGTGGAATATCGCCATCGCGGCCCCCACGGGCAAGGCCGCTGTGCGAGTCACGGCGGCGATGGAAGCCGTCGGGCTGGGATTGCGGGCGAAGACGATTCACTCGTTGCTCGGCTTCGGAACGCTCGGCAGCGACTTCGAGCATCATCGCGGCAACCCGCTCCCGCACACGTTCATCATCGTGGACGAGTCGTCGATGATCGACACGGCCCTGATGCGAGCGCTGCTCGACGCGAGGGGTGAGGGGACTCACGTCCTGTTCGTCGGCGATCCGAACCAGCTCGCACCGGTCGGGCATGGTGCGCCGCTCCGTGATCTCATCATGGCCGACGTGCCGCACGGGACGCTGATCGAGATCCAGCGGAACTCCGGCCGAATTGTAAAAGCGTGCGGCGAAATCATCGACCGTCGCAGGCTGACGCCATCGGCCAAGCTCGACGTTGCGGCGGGCGAGAACCTGCTGTTGATCGAGCGGGACACCGCCGACGTTCAGATCGACACGCTCACAGCGGTCATGCAAAACTATCAGCGGAAGTTTGCGGCAGACGCTTTGGTTGACGAGGACGGCCCGGCCGATCCGATTTGGGACGTTCAAATTGTTGTTGCCGTGAACGCCAAGAGCAAGCTCGGACGGAAGCCGCTCAACAAGGTGTTGCAGCAGTTACTCAACGCCGACGGGCGATGCGTGGCGGGCAACCCTTTTAGGGTTGGTGACAAGATCATCAACTCCAAGAACGGGGAGTATCGACTCGTCGCACCGATGGATGATGACGATTCGGAACTCGACCCGAAATCCGCGAACGGCGAGGCCGAGAAAGCCTACGTCGCGAACGGCGAGCAGGCGGAAGTCTTAGACGTTGGGCCGACGAAGATCATCGCCCGCCTCACGTCGCCTGACCGCACGATTCTGATTCCGCGATCGGCGGGCCGGGCTGACGGCGACGAGGGCGGGCCGGGTGATGACTCCGGCAGCGGCGACTCAGAAGAGGGGACCGGCTCCGGCTGCGCGTGGGAACTCGGCTACGCGATCTCCTGCCACAAGTCACAAGGCAGCGAGTGGCCGGTCGTCGTCGTGATGCTCGACGACTACAGCGGCGCAAAGATGGTTCAGTCGCGGCAGTGGCTCTACACCGGCATCAGCCGGGCCAAGCGGCTCTGCCTGATGATCGGTAAGCAAACCACGGCGAACGAGGCTTGCGGGCGCGATGCGTTGTTCAAGCGTAAGACGTTCCTGAAAGAGCAGGTCGTCACGTTGCGTCACGTTGCGGAACGCGGCGACGCTGGTGACGAGGTACTCGACAGCGTGATCGCATGGACTGATTCAATGGTCGAAAGAATCTTAGAAGGAGTGTGCTGATGTCACTGCTGATCGAACCGACTGACCTGCTTTCAACGATGGACTTGGCCGTCGGCCTCGAACTCGACGTTGAGGCCGACGTTGAGGCTGACTTTGTGCCAGACCCGCTTGATATGAAGCTCGTCTGCCCGTTCCGCGTGGTCGTCGATACGCGGGAACAGGCACCGTTTCATTTTTTGAATATCGACCCGTTTTCGATCGTGTTCCTCACGACCAACGTCGCTCTGCAAACCGGCGACTACTCAATCAGCGGACTCGAAGACCGCGTGACGGTCGAGCGGAAGTCGATCAGCGACCTGCTCGGGTCGATCACTGCTGGCCGCTCGCGGTTTGAGCGCGAGTTTGAGCGGATGGCGGCGATGGCGCGTCACCCGCTCGGCGGCTTCGCTTGCGTCGTCGTCGAGGGTGAGTTGAGCGAGGTCTGCCGCCACGTCGCGGAGAAGACGCGGCTCTCGACGGACTCACTGCTCGGGACGATTGATTCGTGGTCGATCCGCTACGGAGTCCACTGGCGATTCTGTCCGGGGCGGCGGTTCGCCGAGATCGCGACGCTCAAGCTGCTCTGCCAGTTCTGGCGGAACAATCAGAAGCGGGTGAAGGAATTGAAGGCGGCGGCAAAGGCTGCGAAGCCGAGTTTGTTTCCGGCAATTGATTGAAACTGAAAGGGACATCCAAGTGAGCGAGATAAATGATGGTGGGCCAGCGTTTCCATGTTCAACACCACACTCGTCGGAAGGAATGTCGCTTCGCGACTGGTTCGCCGGGCAAGCGTTGGCGGGGTCGCTTGGTGCGCCAGTTCCCGACATAGAGAGTTGGGCAGGCACATATGACGCCGATTTAATGGCCCAACAGGCATACGAAATGGCCGACGCGATGCTGAGAGAGCGAACGGTTCGTCCGGCGTAACGTCGGACGGTTGAGTTGTGGTTGAACTGCGGTCAGTACGGATACTCAGAAAGACCAGTGAATGACTCACTCGATGAACGGAACCGCCCCCCGCCACAAGTTTCTGCCGCGCCTCAGTGGAGTGGTCGAGAACGGGCAGGGCCGGTGGAAAGCGTGCTGCCCGATCCACGAGGCAGATGGGCAATCTCACTCGCCGTCGCTGGAGATCACGGAGAAGCCGGACGGAACGCTGCTGCTGCACTGCTTCCCTTGCGGGCCTGACGTGACCGCGGCGAGGTTCGTTCATGCCGTCGGGCTGACGATGAGCGACCTCTACGCCGATCACGGAAAGAGACCGGGGCGAAAGGACTCGCTCGGAAAGAAGGTCGCCGATTACGTCTATCGCGACGCTCAAGGTTGCATCGCGTACCGCGCTGAGCGGTGGATGAACGGTGACGGCACGAAGACGTTCACTCAGTCGCGTCCGAACGGACAAGGCGGCTGGGTGCCGGGCGTCAAGGGAATCGAGCGTGTGCCGTACCGACTCCCCGAGCTGATCGCATCGGCTGCGGACGGCGCGACCGTGTTCATCGTCGAGGGCGAGAAGAAGGTTGAGGCGCTGGTCAAATGGGGACTGGTCGCAACGTGCAACGTCGGCGGGGCCGGGAAGTGGAACAAGGAATTCTCGACGCGGTGGCTTCGCGATCGCGACGTGGTGATCCTGCCGGACAATGACCCGCTCGACCCCGAGACGGGACGTTCGCCAGGCTTCGATCACGCGGCGAAGGTTCTCGAATGCACGAAGCCGGTCGCGAAGTCGGTAAGGGTGATCGAACTTTCCGGCCTGCCGCCGAAGGGCGATATCGTTGATTGGATCGACCAAGGGGGCACGCTGCCGAAACTGATGGAACTGCTCAAGCCGAGCAACAGTTCGTCGGCAACCGCCGCAACTGCAAAGATCGAAGCCATCGCACAGAAGCAACAAGAGGCCACTGCGGTCGTCGCGGAGATGGATCCACTCGACCTGCGAATCAAGGAGTCTCGCAACGATGACGGCAACGGCCGTCGGTTCGTAAAGGCCGCGAACAACAACGCTCGGTTCTGCAATCCGTGGGGGGCGTGGCTCGTCTTCGACGGAGGACGCTGGCGAACGGACGATTCGCTGGAAGTCATTCGCACGATGAAGGGTGTGTCGCGCGGGCTGTGGCGAGAGATGGCCACGTTCGGAAACGATGTCAGCCCGGACGTGTTTGCGAAGGTCACGGCGTTTGCCCGCTCGTCTTGCTCAATGTCAGGGATCAACCGGGCGATCGAGGCGGCTCAGAGCGAACTGACGATCCTGCCGCGCGAGATGGATTCCGACCCGTGGCTGCTCAACTGCAAAAACGGGACGGTGGATCTGCGAACGGGAGAGATGAGACCTCACGACCCGGCCGACCTCATTACGAAGATTTCACCGGTCGAGTTCGACCCGGACGCGACTTGCCCCGAATGGCTGAAGTTTGTCGGCTCGCTCTTCGAGTCGCCAGATCTGCGAGGTTACGTCCAACGGCTCTGCGGCTACTGGTCCACGGGGATCGTGCGGGAGCAGATGCTTCCGATTCTGTGGGGCACCGGCTCCAACGGCAAATCGACGTTCCTCGAAGTGCTGATGAATGTACTCGGCGAGGATTACACGATGATGGCTCCGCCGGGATTCGTGATGGCCAAGATGCACGACACGCACCCGACTGAACTGGCGGACCTCTTTGGCAAGCGATTCGTGCTCGCCAGCGAAACCGAGGAAGGCAAGCGATTAAATGAGGCAATGGTCAAATCACTGACCGGCTCGGACAAGATTCGTGCTCGGCGGATGCGGGAGAACTTTTGGGAGTTTGACCCGACACACAAGATCGCACTCGTGACGAATCACCAGCCGATCATCAGCGGGACTGACAAGGGCATCTGGCGGCGAATCCGAATGGTCCCATTCCTCAAGAAGTTCTGGAACCCGGACATCGGCGAGACCGGCCCGGAAGAGTTGCGACAGGTAAAAGGGCTTGGCGAGCGGCTGATGGCCGAGTCGTCAGGGATCTTGACGTGGATCATCCGAGGCTGCGTCGAGTGGCTCCACGACGGCGAGTGTGCCCCGAAGGAAGTGTTGGACCTCACGAACACCTACCAATCGGCCCAAGACGTGTTCAAGGCGTTTCTCGAAGAGTGCTGCACTCTGGATTCCAGCGCGGTTGTTTCATCGGGCGATCTCTACGGATCGTTCAAGGCGTGGTCGAAGGCGAACAACGAATGGGCCGGGAGCGCTCGGCGATTCAGTCAGTTGATGAGTGATCGAGGCTTCCAGAAGTACAAGAACAGCGGCACGTTCTGGCAGGGGCTGATGCTCCAATCGGACGGAAGCGGGTTCGCATAAACATATAAACACGGGTTCACGGGACGATCTTTTGAAAAAACGGTATGACGCGTAAGAAAACTAAGTTCAATGTAGATAATGGCGTTTTTGGCTCCCGATCATCCCGTTGAAGTTGTTTTTTTGACGCAAGTTGTTAACTGGAAAGATACTTACGAACGGGACGAACCAAGCAAAGATCGTCCCGCTGGCAAACTTTGATACGTAAGGCAATTCGAGATGTCCAACCCCCAACGATTCATCGGACGCAAGGCCGCGACATGCCGCAAGTGCAGCGGTTCGAGCCACTACGTAAACCGCATGGGTGGAATAATTTGCCTCGAATGTTCACCGCCGAAGACGCCAGCGGACGACACGTTCCGCCTGACGATTGAGGGCGGCGTCTGGATCGACCCGGCGAACCGGTTCGACATGATTGAGACGGAACCGGCTTACGGAAGCCTGTCGCAACCTGTAGCAGCGGGCTATCCTGCCGCTACGTCACCCCGCTCGGCACAGCCGAACGGGCAGCAACAACTCGCTGCGGAGCTAACCGGCCGCAGCGCAAACGGATTCAAAACCCACTGGCTCTCGCGCGGCCCCGGTGGCGAATTCTCTGAAGCCGAACTCAGTCTGTTCGGCAGTCCATTGGTTTGGGACCAACCTGGCGAGTGCGTCACGCTCGTCGGGCTAAAGATAAGAAGAGTCGGGCCGGGATTGACTCCGGCCTGCAATGCGGGCGGCGGTGCGAAGGTCTCGAAACTCGTCGGAATGCAAAAGAGTGCGATTGGCTCGGCAGATGAACTGCCGTTTTGCTCGACGTGAGAGACTTGGTTTGGCCGTTTGAGGATCCCGTGACAATCTGCTGAAGAGCGAAAAGCGAAAAACTGTGAGTCGGTTCAGGTGGAAAATATAGACCGACTTCGCTGGATATGGCGTAACTTTCCGCGCTACTTTGTAACTTTTCGCGCTACAACTTGGCGACGCTCCACGTCACCCCCTCAACCGCCGGTCGATAAACCAAGCAACTCGACTCAGAAGAGACAGCCAATCCGAGCGGAACTCGTTATTGAGGTGAAACATGAGATTCCGCGGCAAACATCCTGACAGGCCGGAAAGACGGCCACATTTACGAATGGAGACGAGATGATCGACATCCAGCGACTGAACGCACTGCACGCGGCGACGGAACCAGTGGGTGAATACGACTGGGAGCGGGCTATAGACACCGCGTGGCCAGCCGTCGCTGCGGAACTGACACGGCTGAGGGAGTTCGCTCGGCTCGTGCGGAGTGGCATCGAGATTCCCGAGTCGGAGATACGCGACGAGTGGACAGTTGCGTCAGTCGCATGGCTCGACGCCGAGACCAAGAAAGCGGGGGAATAATGGACGACAAAGAGAACACAAACCAAGAGCAGGCCGATGCGTACAGCATGGAACAACGGCTTGTCCTGCTGTCCGAGAGGTTTCATGCAAATAATTGGCTGTCGTATTCAGCACTCGTCGCCGACGCTGGCTTGATGATTCATGATCTAGCGAAAAAACTGGCGTCAGTACGGGCTGATCGTGACGAGCGAGTTGCCGAAATGAAACGTACCGAACTAAAACGCGGAACATCGCAGTTGAAACGAACGCCGATGAAGAAGCGGACCAAGGCTGACGGAAATGCTGAAGGAACGACTGAAGAACGACTGTTGGTTTAGTCGCAATCAATCTTGACAATCCGCCTTGACGGAAGTCATGATGTCCTCTCACGAATTTAACTCCTCACGGACTGAGCAATGGGCACCACTGAGACGATTCAGGTACGAGACCTCTCGCCCAGCGAGAGCCAAGCTGCGCTGAAAGTTTTCGAGTGGTTGGCGACATCAAAAAGAGAGCGAGGCTACTCCGCGATCACTCTGAAGCTGATTCAGGAAGACGGTGTGACAACACTGGCTCAGCCAAGTCAGGAGCTGCGGTACAAGGATCAGGTGACGACCAGCCGACGCTGATCATCTGACCGAAAAACACACGCGGGACTGAAGCACTCAGCCCGTCGATCTGCAATCTCTCCCAGCACGGGAGACCGCAGATCGGCGGGCTTTTTTCGTTTTTTTAGGGGGGGGGCACGATGGCTTGGTTAACTCGGCTCGAAGGCTATCGGACCTATCTCGCGACGGCGGGCACAATCCTCGCATCGATCGCGACACTGATCGGCACCGTTGATCCCGTGCGAGGGGCGTTCGCTGTGGCCTTGTGCCTCGCGCTGGCTCAGGCGTTCCAACGGATCGCCACATCGAACGCGGCCACTCTGATCGGCACGCTGAGTGACGAGATCGAGCGGTTGCGAAGACTACTCGGTGGGCAGGATGAACCGCTCAAGTCGATTCCGCCCGCTCCGGTCGAGCCGGTGGACTTCACTATTTCGGTGCGTCCCCACTCCAGCGGCATGATGCTGCTTTCGTTCGCGCTGTGCCTCGGTGGCTCCGCGTGCCTCGCTCAACAAGACGGTGTGAGCATCATCGGCCCGACGGAAGTTCAGGCTCCCGGCCTGCCGTGTGAGCTGCATTTGCAGGGACTCGACCCGCTCAAGGCCGTGGCGATCGCTTGGAAAGTGTTTCCGCCGGTCTCGAACGTGCGGATGGTCGAGGCCCGCGACGGCGGCAAGGTCTGTCGGCTGACGACGATCGCGGGTCGGTGGTCGGTGATCTGCACCTATCACGTCGAAGGCGAGCCGATCCGATTTGCTGAGGCGCACGATGTCCTCGTGCCGGGGTCGCCCTACGTGCCATCACCCGGTCCCACGCCACCGGTTCCCCAGCCGTTGCCGCCTGCTCCCGCTCCCACTCCCCAGCCGCCTGCACCGGGGCCGAACGTCGATCCAACGCCGACGCCAAAGCCGCCCACGCCTAACCCTCCGGGGCCTGCTCCGGCCCCGGTGCTGCCTGCTGGTGAGTTTGATGGATTGCCGACGCGAGTCAGAGACTTGGCGGCAGCGGTCAACAGCCCGTCGCGATCCACCGAAGCCGCGAAGCTGGCCGATGCCCTGGAAGGGATCGCGGCGCAGATCGCTGCGGGCACACTGAGCGGCCCGCAGAACATCGTCAACGCTCTCGGCGTGACGCTGAACGGCAACACGCCAGCGGCGTGGGACGACTGCCGCGCGAAGATGGTCGATGCCCTCAAGTCGCTCTACATGGGCGGCAAGCTCAAGTCATCGGCAGCGTGGGCCACGATGTTGCGCGAGGTCGTGACGGGATTGAGGGCCGTGCGATGAATCGTCGAAATGTGCTGGCGCTGACGGCAGCGGTGTTGTTGGGCTACGCGACGCTTGGTCGTGGGCCGCGTCCTCGATTCGTGGAGGTCAAGACGATGCCAATCACTGACTGGCCGCAACGGATCGCTGAACGATCGTGGCAGCATCTGCCGCAACATCGCATCGTGGACGGCATCGTCGTCGCGCTTGATCCGCTGACAATGTCGCTGATCGCTCAACTGGTCTGGGGCTTGCTCCAATACTGCATGGCCGCGCAGGTGCGTCGGCAACACACCGCGTTGATCGCGCATCCGTCTGGAGCCATCGAGCAGCGGATGCGGTCCAGGCTGACGCGGCAATTCCTTGAGCAGCATCCGGCGGCGGATGTGGTTGAGGTCGATCGTGAGGTGCGTGCCACGTTGGCCGCATTCCGCGAGGCCAGTCACGCGGACGTGGAAGAGCTGATCGCCGACGCGAAGGCCCGCAAGGACATTGATCCGCTGTCGTGGGAGACCGCGCGACACGCGGCGGAACTGACGGAGATCGCCGAATGAAGATCGACATGCTGCGGAGGACTGCTGCGAGTGTGCTGCTGCTGGCCGGTGTGCTGTGCATTGGCCACGCATGTCTGCCTCGCGCTGATGCGATCGCGCCGGTCGCGTTCGATCAACTTGGACTCGCGCCGAATCATTCCGAGGCCGCTGCTGTCGTCGCGTCACAGACGCCGCGATTCATGCTTGTGGGTGATGCGGCCGCTGAAGACAACAGCCGCAAAAACGTGCGGCTCTGGGAACCAATGCTCGCGCTCCGCGGGTCGCACTTCCCCAACACTCCGCAAGAGATCGGCGACTGCGTGTCGTGGGGCGCGGCGAATGCGGTCAACTACTTGCAGGCCGTGCAACTCATTCGCGGCCCGCCGGACTTGTTTGAATTCGCGCCCGCTTTCCCGCCTTACATCTACGGTACAAGCCGCGTCACTGTGGGGGCCAAGCACGGATCTCGCTTCCGTGGCGACGGCTCCGTAGGGGCCTACGCCGCTGAGGCGTTGCGGGATTGCGGGTGTTTGAAAGCAACGGCCAAGGATTGCCCGCCCTACTCCGGCAAGGTGGCTAAAGAGTGGGGGGCGAGCGGACCTCCTGATTGGGCCGCAAACGAAGCCAAGCGGTACACGGTCGAGACGATTGCTCAAGTCAAGACGGCCGACGAGATTCGCGACGCGGTGTGTCACGGCTTCCCGGTCACGGTCGCTTCGGACTGGGGCACCAAGTCCATTCGTCCGCAAGACGGTCGCAACGTGGCTAAGCACGATGGCATGTGGCCGCATCAAATGTGCTGCATCGCTTACGACGGCAGCGGCCCCTCACCCTATTGGTATCTGCTCAACAGTTGGGGGCCGAATGCGCATCCGCAGCCGCTTCAGGGCGAGCCGCCGGGCGGCTTCTGGATCGACCGCAAATCAATGAACTACATCGCCTCGCAAGGCGATTGCTGGGCACTTTCAGGTTTCGATGGTTTCCCCGCACCGGACCTTGATTGGGACCAATTGCTACACCGCAGCCGCTCCACTGTCGGAGCTGCTGGACCGCCCGTGCCTCTTGTACCGGAGCCGAATGTCATGGTCCCTCAATTTCTGTGCGGCATCTTGCTGCTCGCGACCGGCATCGCGTTGTTGTGGCTGGGAAACGTCCGCCGGAGCCGCCTCGCCGCGATGCTGCTCCTCGCCCTTACGATGGCCCCGACCGCAGTCTTCGCCGACGAGCCTTTAATCGACTTCTCCGTCGCCAGCCGCCGAGTGACGACGGATCAGCGGGTTCAACAGGCTGAGGCACAGCCGCTGAACTGGACTCCCGCCGCGTCCCGCAGTGCCGCGCGTGAAGTCGCGACGCAAGGTGACGATCAGGAGCCGTCCCCGTCGCTCAACTGGAGCGGCTGTGACGGGCAAGCGGTCGGTCAGTCCAAAGGCCCGCAGCCGCAGTGCCTCGTGTTCGTGCGGTCGCAGAACTGTTCGGACTGTCACAAAGAGGTGAGCTACATCAAGCGTGTGTTAAGGCCGCTCGGTTGGAAAGACGGCCCCGAACCGACCGCCGACTTCCGTGTGATCGACGTGCTGAAGGACACCTCGCTTCAGACGAAGTACGAAGTGGAAGTCGTCCCGACGACGATCTATCTCGATCGACGCGGTAGGGAGGTCTCGCGCTTCGAGGGCTTCGCACCACCGCGCAGCCTGACCGAGCCACTGAATAAGTTGAGGTGATGAGTGGGGACGAACGTACACATCAAGCGGCCAAACGGTCGCAGCACGGCATCGGGCCGGGGCCACAAGGGTCTGGTCGATCAAGAGAAAACCTACCAGCAACGGCAGAACGATGAGGCGATCAAGCAACGGGGAATCGGCAACGTGTTGTTTGACAGGTGGCTGGCCACGAAAGCAGGCTCGGCAGAATCACGAACCGCTCTCGACAAGCTCAAAGCGGAAAGGGCGGCATGATCTACATCATCATCGGCGGCTTTGCGGTGTTGGGGTTCTCAGCAGTCCTCGACGACCTCAATACGCGGCGCGTGAACCAGCAGTTGCGGCAACGGCTCGCGATGCTGAACGAAGACCTTGAAGCGGCTGACGCGCAGTGCGTGGCCTACATGGAAACGATTGCACGCGAACGGCAGGGCAAAGCGTGCGGCTCTAAAAAGGAATGCTCCAAATGCGGTTGATTCTGGCGATTGTGGTGGCGTTGGTGTGTGTCGTGGCTGATGGTCGCGAAGTTGTCCGAACGACGATCCGGAGCGTGTCGTCTGCTGCGTGCAAGTGCGGCGACGGTTGCGACTGCGGCCCGAACTGTCGGTGCGCGACGAGCCGGAAGGCCAAGAGCGTGGTGAGCAGTCGCCAAGCGGTTGGGGCTGCGAAGTCGCGGACGGTCGCGCGGTCGAAGTGATCTAAGTCCGGGGGCTTAGTCTTACAAAGCGGGGCGGGACATCTGGTGAGTGAACGCTCCAGATTGGCATGACGCCGACCGCCCCGCGTTTTTGAAATTGAAAGGCGTGCAGCATGTCGGCCGAATCGCTCAACCTCGAACCGCCGAAGATCAACGTGCAGGCCGAGGGCGGCAACGACGTGACCTACACGGCGATCTTCCCCTATAACGCGACGGCCGGAACACACACACTGCTGATCGCAGAGACGGCCGATGGGGTGGCGATCGCATCCTACGCGAGCGGCACCGGCCTGACGGTTGGCGCATACGCGAGTGGCGTGACGCGAGTCGCGGTGGCGATCCCCCGCGCGTTCACGCTGACGCACCGCAAGAAGACACTGTTCTTCTCGTACCAGCTTGTTTTGTCGAGCCTGCTGCGGACGCAGTTCACGGGCAGCTTCACACTCGGGGGAGGGATATATGCCCCAGCTCCTTGAGGTGACGGCCAATACAACCGCGATTAGGCTCGAAGCGACCGATGTGGCGTTGCAGGCCCTCGCGAGCCAGATCGTGGTCGAGATCCACGAGAACGGCATCATGACCGCGTTCAGCGCGGAGCCGATTGAGCTGACGGTGGAAGCCACGGTCTCCGCTCCGGTGGTGACATCGGCGGAAGTGCAGGTCGTCACGGTCGCGGAACAGGGGCCAACGGGGCCACCCGGAACGTCAGGCACAGTCGAGGTCGATGAGTCTCTCATCTCTCTGGAGTGGGGCACGCCGTCCGCAGAGACAGCCAACGCGATTGATATCACCGGCTCTATCAAGACGCTCGCTGGGGCTGCTCTAGCTTCGTCTGTTGTCGATGTGCAAGTCATCGTCAGCGATGGGGCTACAGACTGCGAGCCATCAGCTACGGCGACATTATCGGCAGCAGGCACACCAGTCGGGACCGTGCTTGCAGGTAGCGGGACGGCGACTTTGACGATCAGAAGCAACGCGGGATCGCTGTCGATCCGGGCATCTGAGACGGCGGCGGCTCATCGGTATTTGTGGCTGCGGAATGGTGGCAATCAACGACTGTGGGTGAGGTCACTCACCGGAGTTAAAGAATTAATATTCGCTTGAAGGAATGAACTATGGCCACAAAGAAACTCGGCTCGACCAAAGCAACCGACGTACTGCTCATTACGTCTGTCAATCTCGCGACAGAAGTCACGGGGAATCTACCGGTTGCCAACCTCAACAGTGGTACGTCTGCTTCAGCGTCAACCTTCTGGCGTGGTGATGGGACGTGGGCTTCCCCTTCCGGAAGTGGCACGGTTAACAGTGGGACCGCCAACCAATTGGCCTATTACGCAGGGACAGGCACAACAGTCAGCGGCCTAGCATCGGCCAACAGCGGCGTCCTCGTGACGAGCGGCGCGGGCGTGCCGTCTATCTCGACCGACATTCCCACGGCGGTCACTATTGGGGCCGCGTATATCTATCGAGTCGGCGGAACCGATGTCGCGGTCGGTGACGGCGGAACGGGGCTGAGCGCGGGAACTTCGGGTGGGATTCTGGGATTCACCGGATCGACGACTATCGCGTCGTCTGTCGCGTTGACGGCATCGGCTCTCGTACTCGGTGGCGGGGCTGGAGCGACGCCAACGCCAATGGCATCGCTCGGCACTACGAGTACGCTACTCCACGGCAACGCGGGAGGCGCACCGACATTCGGGGCAGTCGTCGCAGCCGATATCGGCACTGCGGTCGCCGTGTTATTCGGGCAGGTCACATGGAGCACGGCAGGGGCTGAGGCGGCCAACGTGATCGAGATTCAGGGCACAGTTGGCGACATCGTGGGGACAGCCATTGCAGCGGCCACAAGCGAGGTCGAGGTATGCGTGACAGACTCGGCCACGGACGCAGAACCATCGGCTACGGCTACACTCGCAGCCGCAGGAACCCCCGTGGGAACCTTACTCAGCGGGACTGGCACAGCTACAGTCACGATCCGAACCAACTCCAGTGGCCTCCTCAAACTAGCTGTAACCGAGACAGCAGCAGCCGACCGCTTCCTTTGGGTGCGGCAAGGTCGAAACTCTCAATGTTGGATTCGTGCCAACGCTGCTCCTAAATCTATTACCTTTATTTGAGATTGAAAAATGAAAAAACAACCCGTGAAAGCTCCCCCCCTCGAATCGGTTGAAACCACTGTGGCGAACAAGATCAAGGTTCTCCTTGACGCCCACAAGTGCATAATCAAGTCTAGGGTAGTCATCGAAAACAATCAGGTCTCCACCGAGATCATAATCTCCCGTATCGAGTAAACCCGAATGGCTACTAAAAAAACCGGGTCATTGAAGGGCGTAGATGTCGTTCTCATCACATCCGTCAACCTAGCGGCAGAAGTTGGTGGATCTATCCTGCCCGTGGCCAACGGAGGCAACGGTACAGGATCGTTCACGGACGGCCAAATTTTAATTGGCTCAACATCAGGCGGTAATTCACTCGTGAAGACCACCCTGACTGCGGGCACCGGTATATCCATCACTAATGGTGCTGGGACAATTTCCATTGCCGCAACTGGAGGTACTGGGGATGTTGTCGGACCAGCGTCTTCTGTCGCCGATGCGGCCAGCGTGTTCAGTGGCACGACAGGTAAACTGCTACGATATTCACCAACTGTAATCTATCACCCTGTCGCATCGGGAGCAGAAGACAAGGTTGAGTTCGGGGCGACGTTCAAGGACTTTCGTGTCGCAGCAGACGGTGCGACGGTCACGCTTGATCTCGATCTAGCAGACCAGTGGCAAGTGACCTTCGCGGGCAACCGCACACTGGCTGTCAGCAACGTCAGCCTCTACCAGACGGTCACGATCTTGCGGTATCAAGACGCGACTGGCAATCGAACCCCCACATGGTGGGCCAACATCGAGTGGAACAACGGACTCGCTCCGGTCGAAGATCCCACGGCGAACGGTTGGAGTATGACAGTCCTCGTGTGCGTGGGCTTCGACGCATACAGCGTGCCGAAGTGGAAAGAGGTCTGCCGATCGACGAGTGCTCCACGTCGGGGGATCACGACCGCAACAGACGGTGCGACGGTCACATTCGACCTGCGTGTGAGTGTGAAGCAGAAGGTCACGTTAGCGGGCAACCGCACATTGGCACTCACGGCTTCGTCGTTCTACGTCGGTCAAGTATTCATGATCAAGCTGACTCAGGACGCCACCGGCTCACGCACCGTGACGTGGTTCGGCACGATCAAGTGGCCGAGCGGGACGGCCCCCACGCTCACGACCACAGCGGGCAAGAGCGAATGGTTCTGCTTCGTCTGCACCGACGCGAGCGGTTCACCGAAGTTTGACTGCTTGGGCATGTCCCTGAATTTGGAGGCGTGACCATGCCGAGTGCGACGTTGGTGAACGATGGAAGCTACTTACCTAGTGGCCACTCAGGCCACCCGTTCATAAACGTCTTCAACGACACCGGTAATCGAGCCTATCTCGGAGAAATCTTCTCCGAAAAAATGAAAACGATCCTTCGGTTCACGCTTCTCGCCACACAAGGCGAAACAATAGTTGGTGCAAGTTTGAAATTGACGGCATCTGGGCCGGTAGGGGCCGGGGGTGCATATACTCTGCGTGCTAACGCGAGTGATAACGCTGCATGGCCTGCTGGGGCAACCTCCGCCGATAAAATAACTGACGCAGAAGGACGCACACTAACATCCGCCTCCGTCAGTGTTCTGTTTACGTCGAGCGTGGAGATCACACCTCACGACTTCGACATAACTGCTGTAATTCAGGAAATTGTAAATCGTGCAGGGTGGGTCAGCGGATCGAACGTGCTCTTGTTTTTTGGCGAAACAGGTGACTTTTCGTCAGGGGCATATCAATCAATAGTAACATCCGAAGATGCTAATGGCCCCGCTCCTACACTGACGTTTGCGGGATCATCCGGAAGCACGAACGCGACCTCACTGGCGTGGATGATGATCGACGAGCAGGAAGCAACATAGTGACCGCCTCAACCGCACAGCCGCGACTACACCGCGAGCAACAGGCCGCTGTCGCCGCGTTGCGCCCGCTGCTTGGCCCGTATCGGCCCGTGGTCGAGCCACCGCGTTTCCGAGGCTCGAAGCGACTGGTGGTGACCATCGCCACGGGTGCGGCGCACCTGGCGTTGTTGGCGTTGACTCGCCGAACAATGCAGGACTACGCCGAACGCTGCGACGCGGACTTCTTGGATCTGACGAACGTCACGCAAGACTGGCCGCTGTACGAGAAGTATCGGCTGCGGACGATTGCCGAGCGTTACCAGCAGACGCTGTTTCTGGACGCGGACTGTCTCGTGCGCAGTACGTGCCCGGACCTGTTCCAGCGGTTCCCGAGCGGCGTGGCGATGCGGGATGATGCTCCGTGCTGGAACGCCGATTGGATGCGGACGCGCTGGCCCGAGGTGATGTCGTCGCAAGGGATTGCTCGGTCGTTGCACGAGCCGATCCGAGCGTGGAACACGGGTGTCGTGCTGTGTGATCGCGACCATGCGTTCCTGTGGGAGCCTCCCGAGCGCCCGCTGCCCAACGCTCATGAAGCCGAACAAGTTTGGGTGCAGGCGACTCTGCAAGATCGGCTCGTCGAAGTGCAAGACATCGGGCCGGGATTCAATGACCAATACTACTACCCGACGTTCCGTCAAACCCTCCCTGAGACGCAGATCGCACATTTCGCGGTCTGTCCGGATCGGCTGAACGAGATCGCGAAACTCAAAGCAGAATGGTGCCAACCGTGAACGAAGCGGCAGCTCTCTTGAAGATGGTCGCACCCCGCGATCGGCGTCCCGGCATTTGGCGGGACGGCGTGATGCAGGTGATGGTCACACGTGCCTGCGACAAGTCGTGTTTCGGCTGCACTCAAGGTAGTAACTTGGGCGGCAAGCCGGTGTTCATGTCGCCGGCTCAGTTTGAGGAAGCCCTGCTCACGCTGAGGGGTTACTTCGGGGTGATCGGGATGTTCGGCGGCAACCCGGCCATGCACCCGCAGTTCCCCGAGCTGTGCCGAATCATGCGTCAGCACGTCCCGTACGCTCAACGCGGTCTGTGGTGCAACCATCCGTTGGGGCACGGGGCGACAATGCGCGAGACGTTCAACCCGGCTGTATCGAACATCAATGTGCATCTCGATCAAGAGGCTCGGGCCGAGTTCGAGCGGGACTGGCCGGAGAACACGCGGTTGCTTGGGACCGACACGGACTCGCGGCACAGCCCGCCGTTCGTCGCGATGCGGGACGTGATCGCCGACGAGAGCGAGCGTTGGGAGCTGATTGCGGGTTGTGACGTGAACCAGCGATGGTCGGCCTTGATCGGCGTGTTTCGGGATGAACTGCGTGGTTACTTCTGCGAGCTGGCCTACGCTCAGTCCGCACTGCATCAGCACGAGCCGGACTATCCCGACACGGGCCTGCCGATCACTCCCGGTTGGTGGGATCAGGGGATGGACACCTTCGCTTCGCAGGCACGCAAACACTGCCACGACTGTGGGATTCCGTTGCGGGGTCACGGAGAATTGGCCATCCGCGGACAGTCCGAGCAAGTCAGCGTGACTCACGCCGCCGCGTTCAACCCGAAGCGACGCGACCGGGCTGTGGAGCTAGTGCAACTGCGAACGCAGCTTGGAGAGCCACTGGACGTGGCGACGAACTACATCGAGAACGCGACGCGGATTGCGGAAGCTCCTGCGGCCGCACCGCCGGTCGATCTGGACTGCAACCCACACACCGAAACAGGTGTTGTGGGCTTGATCCGCACGACACGCCACGAGTTGGCTCGGATCATCGAACTGCTGCCGCCGAGAGCGCGTCTGCTGGAGATCGGCACGGCCAGTGGAGGCACAGCGGCCCGGATCGCCGACGCCCGGCCGGACGTGCAGATCACCTGTCTGGACATCTTCGCCGAATGGCCTGATCCCGCGTTCACGCATCGGACGTTCAACTGGCGGTCGAACCAGCGGCCGAACATGCACTTGTGGATCGGTGACATCGCCAGCTACGCGGCTCAGACGCTTGTCCTGTTCGACGTGATCTTGATCGACGGCGACCACACCGAGGCGGGTGTCGCGAGTGACTTGGCGACGGCTCCCGAGTTGGTGACGCCGACGGGCCTACTGCTGGCTCACGACTACACCGATCCGGGCTGGCCGGGTGTCCGAGTGGCGGTGGATCGGTTTTGCGAGCAGTCCTCGCAGAGCCATGACCACATTTCAGGTGGATGGCGCGTCGAGGAATGCTGCTGGTCTCTAGCAGTTCTTCGTCGATGCCCCGGACCAGGGGCCGGGGGGGTAGGGGCCGTGCTGGTGACGAGGATTCCGTGAAAGTATCTAATAAGGAGATGACTGTGGCGACGAGAACTGAAGAGATTTTGGATGCCGTGGACTCACTGTTCAAAGTTCATGATGCGTGGGAGGCGGACGACGCAGCTCCCGTCCAGCCAAGTGAATCCTTTGAAGCGGCGATCGTCGAGGCCGTGGCCGTGGCGGACAGGGGCGACACTCCCGCTCAGTGCCGAGAACTTTGCGTTTCGCTGGCGCGTCTCGGTCTGGAGTGGAACGACTACGCCAAGGGCACGAAGCGTACGCGCGACCATCGGCCGATCGGTGCGTTCTGGGGTGCGTACCGTAACGTCGTGGCCTGTCGTGCTGGTGCGAGTACCTACGAGCCGAAGCAGCCGGAGCCGGTGTTTCTGCTGTTGGAGCAGAAGGTTCCCTACCATCAGATCGCGTTGCACATCTGGGGTCACAAGGGGCAGGGGCCGTTCGTTACGGCAGCGGGCCAGCCGGACATCGCCAAGATTCACGAAGAGGGGAAGGAGCCTGGAAAGCATACCAAGCACTGGACACACCCGGAGCAGCTCGCATTGGCAGCGGGCCGCAAGTCGGATTTGTCGCGTCGCCTGAACGCGGCCACGGCACGAGAGGGAGCGGACACGCCGACGGTCGAAAAGGCATCAGTCGAAGAGATGCTGCGCGAAGGTCAGTACCCCGACGTGATTGCCAACGTGAAGGGCGTCACGCTCGACGACGTGTTGTCCTCTGCCAAGCGACTCGGGGTGGTGCCGAATGAGCGGCCGAATCTGGCGTCGCTGCGTGCGCCTCAAGAGCCGGGCATCTTCGGGGCGAGCGATACGGTCAGTCAGCCGGGCGTGAAAGAGTCGCTGGAGTCCGATGCTGGTAATGACGGCGAAGACGAGGATCAGGACAGCGAGGCTGACGACGGCCCCTCGATCGCGGAGCAGATCGTCTCGCTCAACGACGGCGTGCGGGGCAAGCCAGAAATCCTCGCCGAGATGAAGTCACGCGGCCACGACGTGACGTTCAAGCAGATCGGCTATGCACTGCGTGGGGCGAGTAAGCGACAGCCGGTAGTGGTGGGGTGACATAATCAATGGCCAAGAAGAAATCCTCTAACGGCAACGCTCGTCCGTTGGTGGTTGACCCCAGCAGCGAGGCGGCGACGCGGGTCGCGATACCTCGCAAAAGGACTCGCGCGGGAATCGGCAAACACACGAGGAAAGTCAAGCCGTGGGAACCGTCGGCCCGGCAGTGGGCGATGTACGAGGCGGTGACGCGCGGTGGGTCGTATCGCACAGTAGGGGCGGCGTTTGCTGTCTCTCATGCCGCCGTTGGAGAGATGTGCGGCAAGATCGACGATCTGTTGGCTCTTCATTACATGGACAAGATTCGCCGCTTGCGGGCGAGGCACACGCAGACATTGGAAGTCATCGTCGATCAAGCGATGCAGGCGTGGGAGCGGTCGAAAGCGATCGCCATCACCGAGACAGTCGAGACGGAAGGCGTGCCCCAAGCGGACGGCACGGCCGCTCCAACTGGTCTCCAGAAGAAACGGCGGCAGGAGAAGCAGCAGCATGGGGATTCGGCCTACCTGTCCGAAGCCCGCTCGGCACTCGCAGACATCCGCAAGATTTGGGCAGCCGACAAGAACCCGAAGATCATCGAACTCGAAGGCGAGGAGGAATACCGCGTCGCCGGTAAGCCGCTGGAACAGGTTTTGGAAGAGGAAATCCTCAAACTGCAAACAACGCTGACGATTACCCGCACGAGGGCCATCGGGGAGTGAGATGAACGCCTACAAATACTTTCGCCCGCGTCCCGATCAGCTAGAGCGATATGACGAGCAAGCGAGCTTCTATTACGAGAAGATGCCCGGCGTGGCGTTCCTGATCGGTGGCAACGGAGCAGGGACATCGGAATGCAGCCTGGCGAAAGTCGCCAAGTTCATCATGCGCGACCAAGCTCCGCCGCGTGCGGACACGCCGTTCTGGATCATCTCCGGCACGTACGAGCAGTGCATGAAAGTCTGCTGGAAGGACAAGCTATTCGGCCACGGCCACATCCCCAAGCGCGAAGTCGATTGGGAGCGGGTGACGTGGAAGTCGGTGAACGATGGTTGGCCGTACCGCGTACCGATGCGTCCGTGGCCGGGATTGCCCGGCAAGAACTGGGTGTTGGAGTTCAAGAGCTACGATCAGGGGCGCGAGCAGTTTCAGGCTGACTCGATCGGCGGGTTCATGTTCTCGGAACAGTTCCCGTGGGGCTTGCTCGAAGAGGTTTCAGGACGCTGCCGTGAGTACAACTTCCACGGGGCCAAGCTAGCCGAGTTCACGCCGGTCGATCCGACGCTCTCGGCTGAACTCGAAGAGATGATCGACCGCGACACACTGCCGCCGGGGTGGCGAGTCTTCCGCGCGAATACCGAGTGCGCGATGGAAGCGGGCCACGTCTCGAAGGAATGGTACGAAGAGTTCTTCGGCTTGATCTCCGAAGAGATGGCCGACGTTCGGAAGACCGGGGCGTTTGGCTCGTACAAGGGCCGCATCTATCCCTCGTTCAGCAAGATCCACCAGACTGACGAACCGCTCGAATCGTTGATCGTGCCCGGCATGTTTCATCGCCGCGCGATCGACTGGGGCTTCGGTGAGGACAACGCTTTCTGCTGTCTGTGGGGCGCGAAGACTGGCTCCGGGCACTGGCTGATCTACGACGAATACTACTCGACCGACCAGAACCGGACGGTTCACGATCACTTGAAGGCGATTGCCGATCAACAGGACTGGCCGAACAACCCGCATTACGGCGTCACGTTTGCGGACCCGAGCGACCCCGGCAACATCCGCCTTGCGTCCAAGTTCACGCAGTACGAACCGGATTACGACAACTTCAACATGCAAATGGCGAGCAACCGCGTTCACGAAGGGATCGAATACGTGCGCTGGCTGATGAAGCCCGACGCGAACCAGCGCCCGCGACTCGTCATCCATCGCGAACACTGCCCGAAGCTGACTCAGCAGATGAAGACGTACCGCTGGCGACGTGGCACTGAGAACGGCCTGAATCCGACCGACGCGAGGCCCGAGCCGCTCAAGAAGGACGATCACGCTGTGGACGCCGCGCGCTACCTGCTGTTCAGTGATGCCAACGCGATCGGTATAACCCCCGAGGGCGTGCGGCGGACGAAGGACTATCGCAAGTACGGCATCCGAATGGAGGCGAGATCATGAACCCACTCTTCCGCAATTCCTACCGAGCCTTGACCGATGCGGCTCGCCGCGAAGCCTCTGCGGACGAATTGGCCACGACGCTCAGCAACACTCGCCGCACTCTGGGAGCGAGTTCGCTGGCTCGATACAGTCAATCGTCTCTGTCGTCGTTGCGGAGCCGCATCGTCTCCAGCGTCATGCGGCAACTGGGACCGATCGGCAGCGTGATCTCGGCCCTGTTGCGGCCGTCAGGCAAGACGCTCACTGATGACATTCAATCCGAGATCGCAGCAGCGGCAAATCTGCTGACTCAGTTCGGCCAGCAAATCGCCCCACCGGGAGGCGGGCCGCCACGCAAGACGCAGGCGGCAACGGGCGCGGACGACGGGCAGCCACCGCGGCGAGTCTCTTCCGCTCCCATCGGCCCGTCGCAGGATGACGACCGGAACATCTCCGTGATCGTGGGGCGGCGCGAGCGGCGGTTCTCGACGGATGATCCGATCATGACCGGGGAGATGATCCCCGTCACTTCGAGCAACGTCCACTCAATCGGCTTCATCTGGAACCCCGACAACCCGACGCGCGGGACGCTGCGGGTGAGGTTCCTCAAGAAGTTACGCGGCGGCGGCACGAAGCCCGGAGCATCGTACAACTACGAAGGCGTCCATCCCGACGTGTTCGCGGCGTTTCAAGTCGCGGCCAGCAAGGGCGAATTCGTGTGGGATGAGCTGCGGGTACGTGGTACAGTCTCGGGACATCAGTACAGCTACGATCTGGCCGGGACCGATGACGGCGGCTACATTCCTCGCCAAGCGGGCTTGAAACGAGGCCAGCAAGGCGAGTTTTACATGCAGCGGAAGTTTCAAGGTCGAACGAGTTCATTGCCCGAACAACAGGTGCGAGGGCCGCGTGCGGCGTTGGTCGAAGAGTTCCAGCAGCGGGCGGGGCAGATGAACTTCATGCCGGATCGAGGATCGCCGAATCGAGGATCGCCACGTAGGGGGCGTTAGAAGCAATGTGAATGCGGGACTGAAGCACTCGGCCCGGCAGTGAGACACACGTCTTGCTGCCGGGCTTTTTTCGTTTTGAGGCGGGAGCCAACGCGATGAGCGACACCAACGGACAGTCCAACGGATCAGCGGCCCTCGCCACCAACGGCAACGGCGCATCGAGCCAACATCGCGTCGCGTCGTTCCTGCAAAACATGGAAGTCGGCGTGCGTGGCGATGATGGTCAAATCAACTGGGTGGCTCCGAACAAGGGGGCTTACCCGCTCTCCCATGTCGCGACGTTTCAATCCGTGGTCTCGACCGCCTCGAAGACGTACCGCGAATACGATGAGGCGGTTCGGGCGTCGCTCGACAACGCCCGGTTCATGCGGAACGACTGCGGCATCATGGAGTGCCTCGAAGGCCGTCAACGCGGCACGGCTCTGTTGAACTGGCACATCGAAGCCGAAGACGACAAGTCGCAGGAGCAGAAGGACTTGGTCTCGGCGATGACCAAGATCATGTCTGAGATCCCCCGCTTCACCGAGTACCGCCGCGTGCTGCTGGAAGCGATCTGGTTCGGGAAGATGGGCATCCAGAACCGCTACGGCTGGCAGAACATCGGCGGGAACATGCGAGTGTTGCCGACGCCGAAACACCATCTGGATCTCGGCTGGAAGCCGATCCACGGCGACAAACTCATTTACCGATTCGACGACGGCAATCTGCCCGAAGGGGCTTTCGACGGGCAGATGGGTATCCGCGTCGGCATGTCGCACTTGAGCGGTGACATGCTGAAGAACCGCTGGAAGATCGAAGCGTGTGACCGTGGCATGGCCTACTTCCTCAGTGAAGCCGAACAGAAGCTCTGTACGGTCCACTCGCACATGATCGAAGACGCCGCGTTCGAGGACGCACTCTCGTCCGGCTCGATTCACGGCGTCGGCGTGCGCAGTCGCATCTATTGGGAGTGGGTCCAGAAGCAGGAGTCGCTCGCGTTCCTGATGGAGTACCTCGAGCGCTCGGCCGGAGGGATCGAGCTGTGGCACTTCCCGGCCGGGAACAACCAGGCCAAGGAAGAGGTTCGCAAAGCGGCCACGGAGCGACTGAGTAACTCCCGCAATGTGACACTCGTGCCGATCCCGCCCGGCGACGAAGGCTCGCAGTACGGTGTGCAAATCATCGAGCCGGGCATGGGCGGCATTGAGACGCTGAAGGACATCCTCACGACCTACTTCGGCTACCGCATCAAGCGGTACATCCTTGGCCAAGTGGCGACGACGGAATCGGAAGGCGGCGGCGGCATCGGCGGCGCGGGCGACGCGATGAAGCTCGACACGTTCCTTGGCATCATCAAGTACGACGCCTCGAATCTCGAAGAGACGCTGACGCGGCAATTGCTGCGGATGCTCCAGCAGTGGAACTTCCCCAAGTCGCGACACATCCGCCTGAAGTTCCGCATCGATACCGAAGACGAGGACATGGAAAAGAAGCTCGAAGCCTACGCCAAGGCTTACGAGATGGGCTGCGCGATCAAGGAACGGGACGTGATGAACCTGATCGGGGCCAGCCTGCCCGGTCCCGCTGACAAGGTTCTGTCGAGAGATCAGGGACAACCGCCGGGCGGGATGCCGGGCGGTGGAATGCCACCGGGAGCAGATCCTAACGGTGATGACCCGAACGCGCCCGAGGGTCCGGAAGGCGATCTCGGCGTGACTGGCCACGGTGCCGACGGCGACGGCTCGATGGGATCGATCAGCGGCAGCAATAAGGGGCCGGGGTTGATTACAGCAGAGCCGACGGCGGCGGGGCTTGAAGATCGACGGCAGCGGTACAGCCGCTCGGATGCCGACTGGTCTGACGACGACGAGAAGAAGCACCCCCGCGCGAACGACGGCAAGTTTGCCTCGAAGAGCGACGCGGGCAGCGGCGGCGGCTCCAAGTCCAAGGTCAAGGTGAAGATCGACAACTTCGGTGGCAAGCGTTGGTACGCGATGGCCGATCTCCCCGGCGGGAAACAGGTCACTCACAGCCACGAAGACCAGCACGAAGCGAAGCGGCTGGCCCACGAAGAAATCCGACAACTCGGCCACGACGTGGAAGAGGACGAACCGCCGAAAACAGCCTCGCCGGACGGTCACACGTTCTCCCAGTTGCGAGTGGACTTCCATCGGGACGCATCCGCCAAAGATGAAAACTACGATGTCTCGGCGGCAAACCGAGCGTATTGGAACGGGGTTCGACAACACGCCGCGAGCGGGAAGCCCGTTTCACAAGCGGTTCAGAAATCGTTCAGGCTGACGTATGGCGACGACGACGCAAAGGCCACATTCGGGCCGAAACCGGCGGCAGACGTTGAGCAGTCGCCGCAAGAAGGGGCCAGAAACGCGGAAGGACTTGTCTTCCGCGAAGGACGTTGGCATCGTGATGAACAGCCTGCCGCCGAAACCAAGAACGAAACCATTGAACCCGAGCGGGGTTTGATTGATGGTCCAACCGCATCACTGGAGGGCAAAAACCATGTACGAGCATCAAACGAGCTGGCAGGAACGAGCCGCCCAAGTCAAGGAAGCTCCGAATCAGGAGTGGACGGATCTGTTGCGAGCAAACCTACAGCGGTGCCATCCGCACATGGCGACGGGACTGGCGATGCGGGGCGATCTCGAAGCGTACCTGACGGTCATGGTGAATCAGGCGACTCAGGATTATCAAGCAAATCTGGAGTCGGGGATGAGCCAGCCAGCCGCGAACGAGTTGGCGATGGCGGACCTGCTGCGGCCAGCGGAAGCGGAGACGGAAGCGGAGCCGGAAGAGGATTGGGAATTGGAGGGGGCGACGGCGGACATCGCAGCAGCGATGGAGAAGCGGTTGCTCGAACACTCAACGCCAGCCCGACCGTAGAAAACCCGACCGACGCATCCGCCGGAAATTGGCGATACCACTCGCGCGACTTCTACAAGGGCGGGATCAAGGCCAAGTTCAGCAACAACCTCGAAGCAATCCGCACGATGCGGGCAATGGCCGACGAGGGCCGGGATGCTGCCACGCCCGCCGAGCAAGAGATTCTGTCTCGGTTTGTCGGCTGGGGTGCGATGCCCGGACTCTTCAATGAGAACTGGGACGAGTTGACCGCCGAAGCGTTCGGGAACAAGGACGCAGGCTACCGCAGTGACGAGTACAAAGCGTGGGCCGAAGAGAAAGACAAGTGGTCCGAGGAACGCGACTCGATCAAGCCGCTGATGACCGAAGCGGAATGGGCGGCAGCGCGTCGAGCAACGCTCAACAGTCACTTCACCCATCCCAGCGTGATTGATGCTCATTGGAAGATGGCTCAGCGGATGGGATTCAAGGGCGGACGATTCCTTGAACCGTCGGCTGGCGTGGGCTACTACATTGGGTTGATGCCGCCCGAGTTGGCCGGGAAAACGCGGGTGTCCGCGATCGAACTCGATCCCACGACGGGGAACATGCTCAAGAAGCTGTACCCCAAGGCGAACGTCGAGGTCCGAGGCTTTGAAAAGCAGCAGTCGCCAAACGACTTCTACAATCTGGTCGCGTCCAACGTGCCGTTCGGCGATTTCACCGTCAGCGATCCTGACTACGACAAACACAACGCGAACATCCACGACTACTTCTTCCTGAAGTCGGCTGATCTCGTGAAGCCGGGCGGGATGGTGATGCACGTCACCAGCGCCGGGACGATGGATAAGGTCGATCCCGCGATTCGGCGCGAGCTGGCGCGAACGTGCGATTTCGTCGCGGCGGTGCGATTCCCCGGCGGTGCGCACAAGGAGAACGCAGGCACCGAAGTCGTGACCGATATGGTGATGCTGCGAAAGCGTCATCCCGGCGAAGAGCCGGTCACGCTGGAACACACGCCAGCGGAAGCCGAAGCGAAGGAACAGGGCTTCACCGGCACGACAACCGACTCACTCGGTCGCGTCTATCATTGGGTGGACGGCAAGCGTGTTCCCGGCCCGGACTGGCTGGCAACGAAGGATGTTCCCGACCCGGCCGGTGGCGAGCCGATCACGGTCAACGCCTACTTCGCGGACCATCCCGAGCAGATTCTTGGCACGCTCGACCGTACGGGCACGATGTACGGCGGCAAGCAAAAGAACGTCTCTGTGACCGAGGACTACGAAGAGCGCCTACAGGCAGCTATCGACCGTTTGCCGACTGGCGTGTTCGCGACTGGCACAACCGAGAAGGCGGGGGCACCAGACCGCAGGGAAGCGACGGCAGGCGTCAAACACGGTGGCTACGTCATCCACGATGGAAAGCTGTTCCGGCGTGATGGCGGGTCGGAAATCGAGCAGACCGTCAACGCGAAGGATCTCGAACGCATCTCCGGGCAACTGGGCGTTCGCGACGCGATGCAAGCGGTCATCAATGCGGAACTCGACGGAGAATCGCCAGATGAAGCCCGCGCGAGACTCAACAGCGTCTACGATGCCTATGTGAAGGAACACGGCCCGCTGTCGAGCAAGGAAAACCGGAAGGCCATCGCGACCGACCCCGACGCGGTGCGTCTGGCCGCGCTGGAGACCTACAACCCGAAAGACAAGACGGCGAAAAAAGCCGATATGTTCTCAAAGTCAACGGTCAGGTCTGGAAAGAGAACGGAACACGCCAACAACGTCGAGGAAGGCGTGGGCGTCTGCCTGAACGAAACGGGAAGCATCGACCCGGAACGCATCGCAGCCTTGACCGGCAAGCCACTCGCCGAGATCGAAGGGGAGTTGCGTCACGGCGGTTTGGCCTTTGAAGACCCAGAAACGGGCTGGCAACCAGCGTCAATGTACCTGTCGGGCAACGTGCGTCAAAAGCTCGTGCTGGCGCGAGCCGCCGCTGCGGTCGATGCAAAGTACCAGCACAACGTGGACGCTCTGGAGAACCACCAACCAGAGGACATCGACTACCAGAACATCGATGTCCGGGCGGGCGCGGCGTGGGTGCCGTCAACCGATATGCAGGAGTTCGCGGCATCCCTGACGGGAGCGTACAGCAGCCGCATCGCTATCAATTACGTTCCGCAGACTGGCCAATGGATCGTCGAGGACACGCACGGCAAGGGCGACGCGTCCGCCGGGATGCTGGAATACGGTACCGAGGACATTCCATTTACCGACATGCTTCAGCGCGTCATGAATTCCAAGTCGTTGGTGGTCAATTACACCGCTTTGGATGAGAACGGCAACGAAGTCAGTCGAATCGATCAGGATGCGACGCGGCAAGCGGAAGGCAAGGCGAAGGAACTCAAGAGCAAGTTCAACGAATGGGTCTGGGAAGACGATGCTCGCCGAGATCGTTTGTCACGCTTCTACAACGACAACTTCAACAACATCATCCCCGTGCATTACGACGGGAGTCATCTGGACTTTCCGGGCATGAATCCCGACTTCCAGATGCGCGACATTCAGAAGAACTTCGTTTGGCAGGTCATCACGACCGGGCGGGGACTGGCCGCGCATGAAGTGGGCACCGGCAAAACGGCGTCGATGATCGCAGCGGCGATGGAACTGCGGCGTCTGGGTCTGTCTAAGAAGCCGTGCATCGCGTGCACGAAGGCGAACATCGATCAGATCACGATGGAAGCACAGAAGCTGTACCCCAACGCGAGGATTCTATCCACGGCCGACAACTTCAGTGCCAAGCAGCGCAAGGAAACGATCTCGCGCATGTCCACCGGCGATTACGACATGGTGATCATGACGCACGATCACTTGAACATGCTCGGGATGCGGCCGGAAGTTGTTGAGGAGTACGTCAAGGGGCAGTTGAACGAGCTGAGAGTCGCGAAGAAAGCCGCGTGGGCGGCGGACTCCTCGAAAGACAACAGGATCGTCAAGGCGCTGGAGAAAGCGGAGCAGCGGCTCGAAACGCGGCTGGAAAAGGCGATCAAGGCCGCCAGCAAGGACGATGCGGTTCACTTCGAGGAGACCGGTATCGATCAGTTGTTCGTGGATGAAGCCCACAACTACAAGAACCTGCCAGTCTACAGCACTGGCGAGCGAGTCAAGGGCATCCCGCCAGCGAGTACGGGGTCAGACCGCGCTACCAACATGCTGATGCGAACCGAGTGGTTGATGAAGCACAACGGCGGACGCGGCGTGGTGTTCGCGACCGGTACGCCAGTCTCAAACACGATGGTCGAGCTGTACAACATCCAGCGGTATCTGCAACCGGACGAATTGAAGTCGCGCGGGTTGGACACGTTCGATGCGTGGGCGAGTACGTTCGGCGATCGGCAGACCGAGATCGAAGTCACGCCAACGGGCGGATACGACCAAGTGACGCGGTTCAACAAGTTCACGAACGTCCCCGAGTTGATGAACATGGCCAGTCTGGTCATGGACGTGCAACGTGCGGACAGCATGAAGAAGGCCGACGGAAGCCCGGTGATTATCCGCCCGAATCGTCACGATAAGGTTGTGGTCACTCCGTTCAACGACATGACGCGGCAAATGATGGACGACTTGAGCACGCGAGCGATCGAGTGCAAGGGGAAGCGGCCAGAGAAGGGGGCCGACAACATGGCCGTCATCTGTGCGGATGGTCGAAAGGGGTCGGTTGATATGCGGCTGCTCTACGCGGATGCGCCAGACGATCCGAACTCAAAGCTCAACAAATGTGTGCAAAACGTGTTGCAGCTCCACAATGAGCGGCCAACGGTCACACAGGCGATCTTCTCCAACGTCGGTGTGAATCCCTCGAAGAAAACTGGGTTCCACGTCTACGGGGACATCATCGAAAAGCTCGTTGCTGGCGGAATCCCGCGCGAGCGAATCGCGGACTTCTCTCAGCTCGAAGACGACAAGCGTCACGATGCGGAAGTCGGTATGCGCAATGGCGAGATTTTGGTAGGCATCGGCTCAACCGAGAAGCTCGGGACGGGCGTCAACGTCCAACAGAAGCTCGCGGCCTTGCATCATCTTGACGTGCCTTGGAAGCCGTCGGAAATCGAGCAGCGAGACGGACGCGGCTGGCGACACGGAAACCTGAACGATCCGAGCCAGACGATGCCCAATCCGCGATTTGACGCCAGCCGTCCGGAAGGGGCGGACAACCGCAAGGACGTGGTTGATCCAAGCAAGCAGCATGTCGCGATTTATCGCTACGTGTCCGAGGGGTCTCTCGATCAGTTCATGTGGCAGACGGTCGGAGCCAAGGCCGCATTCATCAACCAGACGATCAACGCCAAAGATCGGAAGACTCGATCCGTCAGTGATGACGACACGGAAACACTGACTCCCGAGCAGTTCATGGCCGTCGCGTCGGGTAACCCGGAGATCCTGAAAAAGATCAACTTGCAATCGGACATCCGAGAGTTGAAGGTCGGGCACGATCAGCATCGGCGAGACCAGATCAAGCTGAAGGAAAACATCAAACACCACGAGGAACACATCGTCCCCGAAGCCGTGGGTATCGCGGCACGGTATCGCACTGACTCGACTCACTTGGCATCGCAGAAACCGGCCGACGGTGCGAAGAGCGAGTTTGCGGCCAAGCTGGGCGAGACGGTACACGCCAAGAGGTCCGACGCGGACAACGACTTGGAATCGCGGTTGAAATCGGATGAACACGTCAATTGGAACGCTCCGGAGTTCACGCAAGTCGGCGAGTACCGAGGATTCAAGCTCCAACGGCCGAAACACGGTTCGACAGAGATGAGGTTCCCTGACGGCGCGGTGTATCCGACGAAACTCGTGATCGAAGGTCCAAGCGGGGCGTCCTATCCTGTCCGGACGGCGACGTTCGCGGGGATCGACGCGACGATGCGAGGGATTCAAAAGCAATCCGAAGAAAAAACGCTAGCGGTCGAACAGTTGCATCGTGACATGGGATTGATGCGCGGACGTGTCGGCAAGGGATACCATCGCGCGGCGGAACTGGCCGACAAACAGGCCGCGTTGAAGATTCTCGACAAAGAGCTGAAGGGCAGCGAAACGGACGAAAAAGCGTTCGGCAGTAGTCCGCACGACGCAGCCGCAGAGTCGCCACCAGCAGGAGCGGGGCGAACGAAGTTTCACCCGGTAACGGCGAAATGGCTGGCCGACGCGGCGTCGCCAGAGGAAATGACGGAATCGTTGCATCACGGCGGGGTCTACAGTAACCGCTCAGTGGCCATCAAAGTGCCCGAAGCAATGAAGCGGGTGTTGATGGAAAAACACCCGTACTACGCCAAGCTCGCGACCGAACAGACGGAGCCATCGAAGCACGCCAACCAAGTCCACGACCTGATGATGAGTCCGGCGCAAGAGTCGCCAATGAAGTTCGTCGCGGATCGCACGAAAACCAAACAGGAGGGATGGGGTTCGCGGAAGAAGAACATAGTCGACAATCACGCCATTTTCGAGAAGGCGGACGGCCAGTACGTGGCCTTGGACGGCGAATACGTCAGTACGTTCCAGCATCTCTACCCGAACGCGACGTTTCACGCTCCTATCGACAGCAAGCATCCGGTAGTCGTCAAGAACGGCGAGGACGTAGTCGGGATCTTGCCGGAACGGAACTATCCGCAGTACGAAATGAGCGATCACGTCAGAAACATCAAAGCGGCCAAAGTTTCACACGACGCGGAGATCGACGAAACCGAATCACCGGACGAACCAACGACCGACGAAGCGGCTCGATACTCGCGCCGCATGGCTCAGAATGAGCAGCAGCAACTCGATTTGAAATCACGCATCTCCACGGCCATCGCCCAACGGCTGGCCAATCTGAAAGGATAATTCGATGAGCATTCATCCGCATCGCTTGGGAATGATCGCCGACGCCGTCAAGGCAGGCGTGGAACGATATGCCGCGTCCGCCGGAGGCGTGGGCGTCATGCGTTACAAGAAGGACGCGACCGGGCACGAACACAAGGACAAGGGGCCGGGCGGCGGCCAGTTCACTGCGGGCGGGGGAGGTAACAGCGGCGGCAACAGCGGTGGCGGCGGCAAGTCGCAGAACGAGGGGCAAGTCGCTGGTAATGCGTCAGTGATGGCCGAAGGGCACAGCCAGAGAGCCGACAGCGCTAAGCCTGGCAGTGCAGAGGCGGCGACATTGCACTCGACGGCCGCTGCATCGAACAAAACGGCCGCTGCAGCGCACCTAGCCGCGCACAAGGCGGGCTTTCAGGCACATCCGGACCTCAAGGGGCATCACGCTACCTTGGCGTTCCGGCACGACACGATGGCGGCGCATCACGAGCAATTGGCAGGCAAGGACGCAGCTACAGCCACCCCCGCGAACACTCCCACCGCTGCGAAAGCGATGGCCAACTCCGACCCAACCGACGATCCAACAACGCCCCCGCCGCCGGGCAAGGTCTACAATCCAGACCCATCGCAGGGGAAATCGGCTCGCGTAGGCGTGCCGGGCGATGAGGTTCCGCCGCCGCCGAAGATGATTGGGCGATTGCCGAACCTCAACCCCGAAGAGCGAGCCATCGAACACAAGTTCGCGACCATGTTCGAGCAAGATCCCGACGGAATGGCCAAGCAGGCTCGCACGGCGATGGCAAACGGCATGGGCGACGGCCCGAACATCTTCGCCACCGACGAAATGAAGGGGCTGTTCGGCGAATGGAAGGGCAGCAAGGTCACGGGTCCGGACGGCAAGAGCGATTTGTCGCCAGAGACGAAGGAGTTTCGCTCAAAGTACAACACGTCACTGCATCAGACGGCGAACGCGATCGCCAAACGGGCTTTCATTCAGCATTTGGACGAAGTTGTCGCCAAGCTGCCCGAAGATCAGCGTCAAGTTCTCGTCACGGCGGGCGGTGTCGCGGCTGGCAAGGGCTACGCCATCGCCAACGTGGGTGCGGTGAACGAAATCAGCAAGCTAGCGGCGGCAACATGGGACTCCGCAGGCGAACAGAACTCGACGGAACTCCCTTGGATCGCCGATGAGTGCAAAAAGCGCGGGATCAAGATGACGGCCGTGTTCGTTCACTCGAATCCGCAGGAGACTTGGGAGAATCCCGCGCGTGGAGTCATCGAACGGGCCGGAAAGAAGGGCCGCATGGTCGATGCCCGCGTGTTTGCCGACAGTTACACGCACGGGTCGAGGAACTTCGACGACTTTCACAAGAAATACGGCAACGATCCGTCGGTTCGGGCCGTTGTACTCGATAACACACAGAAGGTTCCGTCGCTGTTGAACTCAGTACCGACATCCGCCCTCACGATGGACCCGGAAGCTCTCTACGGTCGCTGCTTGCAGGCTCTCGAAGCTCCGAACGTCCCGGCGGCGGTGAAACAAGGCGGTTCGGCGGGGACTCGCATTTGGGGCGGGCCGAAAACGGCCAATCAGCCCGCGTAATGCGAGCCATTTGAAAGAATCGACGAAAACCGAGACCGATTCCGAGGTCCGATACCGGAACGCCAGCGTTTAATTTCTCGACGCGGGCGATAGACTCGCAAGTCACACGAAAGGGGCAGAAGATCATGAACGGAACCAACAACGCGGGCGGCAATGCCACGATGACACGACCAGCGGGGAAGCCCGGCTATCACGCCGGGGATGCACTCATCCGGAGAATGATGATCAATCTCACGACGAACAACGCCAACCCGGAAGCCCTCGAAGAGTTCAAGGACGCGAAAGAGATGGCGATGGTTGACGGGGGCGATGCGAAGGCCGCTCCGGCTCCGGCCGCAACGGAAGGCGCATCGCCGGTTGTTCCTTAACAGAAACGGAGGGTGTGGAGTTGGTGTTTTCCATCGACAAGGAACTCAGTGGCATCACTGAGATGCGGATTGACTTCTATCGCGGCGTCTTCAATACCAAGCCCGTTGATCTTCATGAGTTGCCGTCTTGGGCCGCAAGGCGAATCTGCTGGGCGACGAAGGGATGGGGGCGTCTCAGTGCTGAGCTAGGAATGCAAGCACTCGCCAACAGTGGCGGATTCGCAAGACTTATAGACCATTGGGGGGCATCAGTCGGATACCAAGGGCTGCCTGTCTTAGTTCTGGAGCCTTATGCCGATCCGCACGATGGCAGCGTGTTGACGGGCGTAGCTCGCATGGCAGAAATGTTGGGCGTTCACGCCAGAATTGGCGATTACTGGAATTCATGGTGGTATCCCGGTAGGACATGCCGAATCGAGTTCAGCGAATGCCACTGCGAAACAATGTGTTGCGGATGCTGTAGTCAGGAACAGTTGAAAACCGAGAGTCGATCTAGGAAAGCCTCAAGAGACAACCGGCGATAGATTTGGCGAATTCGTGACGGCAACCTGATTTTTCTCTTGAACTTCTATTGACCAGCGTTCTCGATTGTCTTCAACTAGCAGCCGCAAGACATCACCCCTCCCCACGGTACTGAAGCACTCAGGCCGCGAACCAACAGGTTCGCGGCCTTTTTCGTTTTCTGGAGTCGATCAATGCCCACACTTGTTGAACACGGCCACGACATCAGCGGAACAACGGCCAAGCGTCCGACGAACGTCGAGATCGGGCAGCGATACTTCGACACCGATCTTGGTGTGATGCTTGTCTACAACGGCACGGCGTGGGTCGATCCGAGCGGCGTGACGGCAATCGCCCCCGCGAACGGCGCAGCGGCCGGTGCGGGCAACGTGGCCAGTGAGCAGGGTGGAACTCTGCACACCACGGTTCTCACGCTGACGGCCCGCTCAGTGACGATGACCGATGCTGGGGCAGCGGGTTGCCACGGCGGAACGAAGATTTACGACTTCCCGGCGGGCAACGTGATCATCCTGGGTGCCACCACAGACTTGGCGATCACTGCTGGATCGGGCGGGATTACCGACACGGCCTCTGTTGTCGGCTCGGTCGGTTCGGTGGTCGCGGCGACCGACAACGCGACGCTGACGACAACGGAAGCGAACATCGTCCCCAGCACGACTGCGACTCTCACGGGTGGCGTTGGTGCCTGCGATGGCGAATCGACTGCCGTCGCCATTCTCGACGGAACGGCTACCGCCGTGGACGCTTACCTGAACTTTGCCGTCCCCGACGCCGGATCGTCTGCCAATGACACGCTGGCTGTCACCGGGACCGTAACCATCGTCTGGGTGGCTCTCGGCGACAACTGATTTCTGTTCGATCTGATTCCTGAACACTGGCCTTCTCTATGCCCGCCGTTCTCTCCCCGCCGCGCCCGCCTTCCACGGGGCGATCCATGTCGCTCGTCGTGCCGATGCTCGGCGAGCGGCAGGATCGTTTCGTGGAGCGGGCTGAGCGGGCACTGCGAACGAAGATCGTTGATCGCAATTCGCGGATGTCGTCCATTCTCCAAGCGTGGAGCGAATCGGGCGAAGAGGCGGCATTGCAGCAGCGGACGCGCGAGTCGCTGGCGGCGTCGATCGACTGCCCGGTCAACGAACTCGACCAGCACTTCATCACACGACCGAACCGACCGATATTCGACGAGCATTCGGTCGTGGATGCACGGGGCCGAGTCCAGCGCTACGACCGCGCGGCGTTAGTCGCCATCGTTGGCAAGCTCAATGGACGGATCATGGACACGGGCGATCTTTCGGCGTTGTCGGCCGGTCACACCCCCGATCCCGATCAACAGGCGATGGGGATGCCGATGCCCGAATGCGTCGGCTACGCCGGACCATTTCGCTTGGGCCTCATCGGCAATGACGCCCCCCGCTGGGCGATCTTTTCGGACGAACACATCTTTCGCGATGACTGGCCGCAAGTGCGGAAGATGTCGCGACGGTCGGTTGAGATCACGATGGACCCGCAGATGTCGGAGCGAATCCTCGATCCGATCGCCGTGCTGGGAGCGGAAGCCCCTCGCCGCGACACGGGGATCGGTCGATTCTCGCGCGGCCGACTGGATGCCGCTCGATACGTCAACTCGACTCGGACCAAATACTCGGTCGGAGCGATGCCCGGTGGAATGAACACTTTCAGCCCGGCTGTCGGCGATGAAGAACCGAGCCGCAACAGTCAGGCCAGCACTCAGGAGACCGATCCGATGACGATGGATCAAGCCACAATCGACGAAATCGTTTCATCCGTCCTTCAGGGGATCACGGCGACTCCTCAATGGGCGTATCTCACCGATCAAATGGGGACGGAGAACAACCCGGTTCCGGAAGGCGACGATCTCGGCCCACCTTCAACGGAAGAACAAATTCCCGACCCGGCTGTACCAGGAGATCTGGGCGGTATGGAAGGCGATCAGCCGGGCATGGGTGCCGACGCGGTGGCTGCGGGAGAACAAGGCGCACCGCTCGGAGACGCCACGCCCGCTCCCGAAGCCGCTATGGACATGAATGTCCCGGCCCCCGAGCCGACCGGCTCACCCGAAGATGAGTCCGGGGCCACCAACGACGAGTTGGGCCAGATGCCGCCGGAGGAACGGGAAGAATACTCGAAGATGGCTCCGAGCCATCAGTACGGCTACGCGAAGGCGTGGCGGCGTCATGCCGCAAAGGGGGCAGGCGCTCAGCGGTATTCCAAGGGGGCGGTGGATGTCGTCCGCTACCGGAAGCTCGAAGGCCAGGTCACGTCGCTTCAGTCCGAGAACACTCGCCTGAAGTCGGAACAAGTCTTCACCGAACGGTACTCGAAGCTCCGCGACCTTAGCGAGCAGTTCGAGTTCGACATTGATGAAGAGGCGGAAGATTGCCGGGTGATGGCGGCGGACGCCTTCAATCGACATCTCGACCGGATTCAGACGCGGTACTCGCGACGCGACCCAATGGGCGGAATGCCGGGGCTGCACTTGGAGCCGTTGCAGTCCGCCAAGACCGCTGACGAAGTGACCGTCGAGAAGTACAGCCGCCGCGCGGTGGAACTCTCCACGCGATCGAACGGAAAGATGGGTTACGCCGAGGCACTCGAACAGGCCAAGAACGAAGTCTTGGGAACCAAATCCAAGGCCGTCTGAGCAAGTGACGCCGGTGTTCGGCGAGTTGAATAGTCGGTTTCACTTTTCGATGAAGGAGCAAACGTCATGGACCAACCGCAGGTGATGCGAGCGAACGGCACGATCATCGTGTCTCGCTTCGTAAAGATTGATTCGGCCGACAGCAACAGCGTGTTGGCGTGTGGTGCCAACGAGCGGGTGTTCGGCGTGGCGCAGGAGGCGAGCCGAACCGCTCCGACTCCCGATGTCTCAGCAGATCCAGCTCAAGCCGCAGTCATCACGGAATCCGTGATGATCTATACCCCCGGCCGAACCTGTTTGCTGATGGCGGCGGGCAGCTTCAACGCCGGAGCGCTGCTGAAGTCAGACGCGAACGGCGATGCCGTGGTCTGTGCGGAGACGGCAGGTCTCAAGGAAAACTCCGGAGCGATCGCGTTGGAAGCGGGAGCAGCCGGACGGCTGACGAAGGTTCTCGTTTGGCCATTCACGGTCACGACCGAGACCTGATTACCGCCCCGTGCAACGGGGTCACTGAGCATTGCGGTACTGAAGCACTCAGGCCGCGAGTTTCCTTCGCCAAGAGGAAATTCGCGGCCTGTTTTTGTTGATCGAGTTGAGCAAGTCAAAAAAAGAACCCCGCTCAGGCCGCCAAGCCTGAACGGGGCGTGAACTGAACCTCGCGGCAATGCACGCGGCCAGCCCTAGACAGCAGCCAGCGTAGCAAACGCCGCCCAAACTTTGAAAGGGCGCAACAATGGTTGCTGTATTGCCTGGTGGTCAGAACACCTTCGTGAAAGATCACGAGGGAAGTGGTCGGTTGGTGGTGGATTTCAGCCGGAACGCCAAGAAGTTCCCGTTGCTCAACTACATCCAGCTCATTCCCGTCAAGAAGACGGCGGGGTACTACCTCGAAATGACCGTCGAGGAAGCGGGCCGGTTGCTCAACAGCGACGGGGCCGAATTCGACTGGCCGGACGGTGCCGATTCGCCGAGCGGGGCGGACGGGACTGAATCGTTCCAGTTCAAGGAGTTCCGCACGCAACGCAAGGCCTACGCCGTGCGTCTCGGCCAACAGGCGGTCGATCAGGCCGGTTGGAACATCAGCGACCAGCATCTGAACATCAAGGCCCAACAGGCCATGACCAGCCGGACGCAGGATGTCGCCACGGTGTTGACCACGTCAGGCAACTACGCCTCGTCTCACACGGCCGCTTCGTCGGCGATCAGCGGCAATACCGGGACGTGGGCGGCTTCCACCACGGCCCGTCAGGACATCAAGCGGTCGCTGAACTACGCGGCCCTCAAGATCATGTCCGACACGCTGTCGGCCGTGAATCCTGAAGACTTGCGATTGGTCATCGGCCCCGATGACGCTTCAGCGATGGCGCTGTGTCAAGAGATCGTCGATCACATCAAGGGATCGCCCGACGCATTGGCTCAGATCCGTGGGGAACTCCCCGGCCGCAATGTGATGTTCGGCTTGCCGGATCGTCTCTACGGGTTCGAGATCTGCGTGGAGAACTCAGCCAAGGTCACGACTCGCAAGGGCGCGACGACTTCCAAGTCATTCATCTGGCCGAGCGGGACTGCGGTCATGTGCTCGCGCCCCGGTGAGCTGGTCGGAGTGGCCGACGCCCCCAACTTCTCGACGGCGTGCCTCTTTGTCTACGACAAGGAAGAAATGCTGATCGAGAAGCAGTTCGACTCTTGGAACAAGCGTCACGACTGCCGCGTGATCGATAACCGTCAGGCGAAGTTGATCGCCCCGGCGAGCGGGTTCTGTTTCACCAGCATCTCGTGATGTTGGTGAGCGGTGACGCGGGATAGAGCAGCCTGGTAGCTCGCAAGGTTCATAACCTTGAGGTCGCTGGTTCAAATCCAGCTCCCGCCATTTGTCGAATGAGGACCGTCAGTTGAGGAGTCGCTTTGTCCGCTTACGCCACTACCGCCCAGCTCATTGAGCGATTCGACTCGCGTGTCCTTGGGGACATCGCGTCGGATGACGGGGCGGCGGTGTCGGAACCGGGCTTGGCGGCTAATCCGAAGTTGCTGGCGGCTCTCAACAGCGCGAGCGGCGAAGTCGAGGCCAGTGTGATCGCGGGCGGCATCTACACCGTGACACAACTGGTCGCAATGACGGGCAACGCTCAGTACCTGCTGATCGACCTCATCTGTTGCGTGGCGATGTGCAAGCTGCTCAAGCGGCGGGCCTCGTCGTCCAGCGCGGAACTCATGAAAGCGGTCTGTGAAGACGCTCGCGAAATGATCCAGTCACTTCGCAAGGGCGAGGCGGTGTTCGGCGGAACCGACAATGCTACGGATGGGCAACTGCCCGAGACGGTCGGACCCACCACGGCCACGTTTACGAACCTCAACATGATGCGGGACCGCACGCGGAACTATTACCCGCATCGCGCCTTGCCGTTCAATCGCTGATCCTTGGAAGGATGTCGAACCATGTCTCACTCGCTCACTTGCTCGCAAACCGTGTCCGGCAGCGGCCTCGCCACCACGTCCGGAAGTTCATCGCACACTTCATCGGCCCTCATCAGCCTGTCTGACGAGTCGGCCGGAATCGGCGTGACGCGGCTCGACGTGCCCACAATCGACGTGTCGGCCGTCAAGGCGATGGTTCTGTCCTCTGATCAGGATGTCACCATCGTCTCGAACGGACTGCAAGCCGAAAAGGCCACGGTTCTCGGAGCATGCACCGGCAACGGGAACGCGACTGTGATCGTGACGGCTGTGGGATTGTCGGGGACGCCGCGAACGGTGTCTGTCGCAATCATCAGCGGCGATTCGGCGGCAACAGTGGGCGGGAAAATCAGGACGGCACTTGGTGCCGTGTCGCAAATCACGGATTTCTTCACCGTCGGTGGCAGTGGAGCGGAAGTCATCCTGACCAGGCTCACCAGCACGGCCACAGACTCGACGTTCAACATCAGTATTGCCAACGGGACTTCGACCGGCCTCACGTCGGCCCCAACCTCCTCGCCGAGCGCCGGAGCCGGTAACAATTCCATCAGCCTACTCGCCGATCTGCCCTACGTGTGGAACGAGGACAGCTATCACAGCAACGTCTTTACCGTGGACATCTCCAGCCTGACGATTACGGCGGCGGCAGCAGCGACGATCAATCTGCGGGCCGTGCAGGATGCTAGCCCGTGATGTCCGTCGCGTTCCATCACTGACGACCTGATTCGCGACCGCACACCACTCTCGGAGAGATGACCATGCCACTAGCTGCTAACTACACCTTTACCACTCCCTGCGCGAACGTGGCGGGGCCAATCGATATCTGGGTCAGCACCGGAGCCAACGGGATTTACGAGCAGCTCGGTCGCTCAATCAACGGGGTTCAAGTGGCCGACAACCCGTTCATCGTGCCCGTGCATTCGGACACGAACGGCGGTGACCAAGGCCCGCCCGTCGATTACCAGTTCCTCGGCAAGCAAGGCTTCCTGTCGTGCGAAATGGCGCAGTACACCGAGTCCATTATGGACAAGGTGCGTGCGCGAATCCCAGTGAACTCGCTGAACGCCGGGAACGCGGCGGTGACGTTCAGTGCTGGCATGTTGCTCGGTTGCGCGGGAGCGTTCTTCCGCGTGATCCTGTACTCGCCGAACTGGAAGCGACGCTATCTCGGCTGCATCCCGATTGAACCGATGCAATTCAACGTCGGCGTGATTCACTCGCGGCACAGCATCGCGTTCATCTGCAATGCCGTAAATGGCGTCGTCTACGACAGTACCGTATCGGCTGTCGAGTGATTCTCCGCGTGAAGCTGTACGAGGCGTCGAGCCTCATTCCCGTGGAAGGGGAGTTGTGATGCTGATGTCAGTCTGGTGGTGGGTGGCTTCGTGCTTCGTTCGCGACACGCGAGACATCTTCCGGTTCTTCGACGGGAAGCGATGGCGCGGAATAGACCCGTTCGTCGCGGCGAGAGTGCTGTTCACGCACCCGAGATTCGACTGGGATGAAACGCTCCTGCTGCTCACGATGCCGAGAGTCGGGCCGCAACTCGAAACAGTCGCCGTGATCGTCTCGGCCGTGCAAGAGGCGTTCGGAGTTCGATCGCTGGCGGATGGCGGACTGGCGGAAACGGAGTGCCTCGCACTGCTGTACGAGTTTCGCGAGTACATGGGCGATGTAAAAAAAAATGGCAGTCTCTTTCCGATCTCGCCGCCAGCTACGGAGTCGCCGCCATCGGTCGCGTCGCCAGCGAGCGTGGAGCCGCTGCCCACGAGTGTCGGTTCGGACTCTGGCTCAACGCCGAGCGGCAGCTCCTCAGACACGCTTGGTCCGTCGGCGAGGGAGTCTGCGCCGCTCACCACGGAGACAGCCTTGCCATCTGCTTCGCCGTCAACGAGTCCGACGAACGCGGCCGTCTGATGCACTGGCGGCAAGAGGTGGCTCGCCAGCGTGAACGGATGATGTCGGGCATGATGCCCACCGGTTGAACTGGAACAAACCACATGGCCGCCAACGAAGACTCGCTGTTCGGACGGCTCACCAAAGCCATCGTGGATCGCGTCGTTGGCTCATTCTCGGAGCGGCTGACCAAGCTCGGTCGGCAGATCATGACTCAGCGGAGTGATGGGCCTCAAACAACGGGGCTGATCGGCCGCATTGCCAGGCGTCAATCACAGCAACGCGACGGGGGCAACGGCCACGAGATGGAGGCCGACAATCAGCGGCGGATGAATGCGGCGCGGTCTCGTCAGGCATCATCCGGCATCGACATCACCTTCAAAGCCGAACCGAAGGGCGGAGCCACGCGACGAGTCTCGACTCCCGTCGCCTCACCGGCCGCCACGTCCACCGCCTCGCCCGGCCTGTTCAACCGCGCGGTGACCACGATTCAAAAGACCGCCACCGGCGCAAAGAACGCTCTCGATTCGGCGATCATGAAGGCCGAGAGCTGGATCACGTCGGCCCCGCAGCGAATGCGAGCCACGTTGACCGCTCCCGGCACGAAGCGAAAGGGGCCACTGTCCACGCCCGGTGCGAGGCGACTGCGGACCAAGCGGGTCCGAGGCGTGATGCTGGGCCGAGCCAAACAGGCGTGGAGCCAGATCAAAAGCATTCGGGCCGCCCAGCGGAACGGATCGATCCCCTACGATCGCGGCCAGTTGGAAAAGCAGAGCCTGTCTTCCATCGTCTCGGCCGAGAAATCGAAGCAGTCGCGCGCCTCATGGTTCGAGCGAACCGTCAACAAGAATGGTCAGGTCGTCACGCGCGGGCGACTCGTCAACCTTGCCAAGCGGACGGGACTCGACTTCTTCGCCAAGCGGCAGAACCGCACCCGTGCGGCCGGTCTCGTCAAACGGTCCAAGGTCAAGCTGAACAACGCGCGAAGACGTGTCGCAAAGGCGGGCGGCACTGCCACGCCTCAGATGAGGGCGGCGGTCACGTCGGCCGCCGGTAGGCTCGCCCAAGCTCAAGGAATGCTGGCCAAGACGACGATGCTCGCCAGCGGGTCACTCGGGCAGCTCGCCAAGACTAGCGTCGGTGCGGCAGGGAGCCTCGCCTCTTTCCCGTTCGCGATGAAACAGATTGGCGAACGGCAGTTGGAAAGCAATCGCGGATCGTCGCACTTCAGCGCGAAAACAGCGGAGGCATTCGGGCGTTATGACCTGCAAACGCACCGCCTCGAAATGCTGCGTTCAGCGGGGACGGCCGATTCGTCGAAAGACCTGGTCGACTCCCAGATGAAGCTGCGAGAGGCGATGATCAAGCTTGAAATCCCGATCACGAACTTCCTAAACACCATTGTCGGAAAAGGTCTGGGCGCGGCCCAGAAGGTCGCCGAAGCCGATATGTGGATGTTCAACCAAGCGCAGAACGCCGTAGCGGAAGGGGCGGCCTGGATGATCGGCGGCAATGATGCCGTCAATGCTTTAAGAGATGGCAATCGAGCGATACAACTCGGCCGTGAACAGGTGCAAAAGAGGGACTTCCCCGATCCATTGCGCGACGCGGAGAAGATCATCATGGAACGCCGCAAAGATCGTCCAATGCCACCGATCCGACCCCTGAAGTGAGTTCAGCCATGTCATCCGGACAAACCATCGTCGTCTACGGCAACCTCACGTTGATGCACTGCGTCACTACGATTGAGCAGAAGTGCATCATGGACCCCTCGGGGACCGACATGAAGTGCCTGCAATCCCTCGTGCATGTGTCGGGTTACATCCACGGCCATCAAGACTGGAGAAGGTACCAGGAGCCGGTCTACTCGGAAGTGCATGGGCCGGGGTTTGGTAACATCAATATCGGCAATGCCGCGAAGAATCACATCATGGCGCGGTATCGGCTACCGCCACGACAAACATTCACAATGGCTGTCGGGTGCAGCGGAAACACCATCGATACGGGAACCGTGCTGCTGAGTGCGATCCCAATGTCGGCCGCTGGCTCAATTCCGAGCAGCCTGAACTCGGGTGGCCTGACGAACTACGACGTGAACGACGGACCGCGCTGCCCGCAATTCAGTGTCGTGCATGTCTCGGGCAACGAAGTCTTCAAAGTGTCCGCCGTGTTCGAGATCCACAAGGTCGAGTGCAATGACTTCGGGGAGGCGAACGGCAACACGAACGGCGTCCTGTCCAATCGCTGGTCCTGCACGGACAACATCGACACCAACATGCGGACGACGCGCACATACAAGGGGCTGCTGGAACTGGCGACCTCACGGTTCAGCCCCCACTGGTTCCGCTACCTGTGTCTCCCGCCCCTGTCCGATGGCATGCGCCGCGACTTCGAGTCGTGGACGGCAACTGAGGATGGAAAGAAGCTGGCGTGGTCCGTGACGGACACCGAAATTGCGATCTCGGCCCCCTACCCCGCCACGAAGTGGAACATTGTGCATTCGGAAGGCGCGCACCAAGGCCAGGTCGGGATTGGCACCATCGACATTACATTGGAGGGCGACTCGAATGTTGACAAGAAGCAGTTGATCGCAATCGGACTGAAAGTTGTCGAGAGTAAGCTCAAGAAAAAGGACAATGTCGAGCAATTGCCAGACAATGCGTGGATTCTCGAAGACATCCTTATCACGGACCACATTGGCGACGTGAACGCAATCACAGTCACGGCATCGATTCGGCGATACAACGTCATCATGAACAACTTTGTCTCCGTTTCGGGAAGCCTCCTCGGAGTTGCGATCCCCGCTTCGGAGCTACCGGATTTCGACGCCACATACGACCCGCGTCAATCGCGTGGCGGACGAACGGGTGAAGTGCCCGAGTACGAAGGGCCGGTCTCGCTCATTGGCATATTTCGCTGCTACCTTCAAAACCCGTGTGGAACCGACCACGGCATCAACAGCTACAACATGCTCGCGACGAACGAGAATCAGCCCACATCCGCGACGCCTTACGGGCAAATCAGCGCAGTCGTCGTGCCGACGATCACAGACACTGAAGTCTCGCACTACTCGGACTCACACAAAGAGCAGATGTACCGGGTCTACAAGTGCGAGTCGCTCTACAAATCGAACGAGATGCGCGTCGCCATGCCCAAGGCATCGGCTCCGTATGTCCCGCCCGAAGAAACCCCCGACGCGGTGGATAACTCGGACGCCACTTGCATCGTCTCGCTGTGCCGTCCGCAGTCACGCCTGATTGTGAGAATTGTCGCCGAACGTGTGGGCGAGTGGCCCGAGATGCCAGACCCAGAGACGCTTTACATGGGCGAGGCGACGCACGCGCCCGGTTATTCACCGGGAAGCCCCACGCTAACAGCGTCACCGATCGGCATGAAGCTGCTGAAGTCGAAACTATTGCCGGGCACGAAGCATTACACGGCGACAGGAGCAGAACTCTATCGAGTGCGGATGGAGGCGACCTACGCCCTCAAGCGGAAGCCGGGGCCAACCGAGATCCTGAAGATCGGTAGCAACCCGTGGACGACGGGCAAAGTCGAAGTGTCGAACGAAACGCTGACGAATAGCAATGAGCCGTGGAACACCGTACCAGCCCCGGTGACGACTTGAGTGACAACGAGGCGGTCTACACCTCGCTCTGGAATTAATTCGGAATTAATTCGGAAACAATTCTTTCCCGCCAACTTCTGCTGACACTTCGGGCACACCGTCAACCCCGCTGTCGAGGGGACGGCATAGACCTTCGCGCAGCCGGGACAGGTCCAATTTACGCGAGACGTTGGCGAGGGCGAAGACATGCGGCACCTTCCACGGCGGGAGCGAGGTGAGCGATTCGAGACGCCCGCCATCGTAAAACGGTGACGATGGCGGTGGCAACGATGATCGAACACCGAACGCAAACCGCCGGTTCCGGCGATTCCCTGTTTGCAGCAGCGTCCGCCATTTGTAGACTGATCGCGTCAGTTCTCCCTCGCCTGAGAGAGCGGATTGAAACAGACATCACCATTACGGCACCAAAGCACTTGGGCCGCGAGTTTCCTCAACCGGGGGAGTTCGCGGCCCTTTTTCGTTTTGTGGCCGAATTCACGACCACACGAAAGGGGCCGCATGTTCTCACAAACACCAGAGCGTCAGTCGTCTACGCATCGCGACGCGACACGGCGCGAAGCCAATCCCCGACGGAGTGCCGCCAAGGGCTACGTCGAAGTCGGTAAGGCCGTGATCGAACGCAGCCAACCGGCGGCCCCCGTCGTCACGCCGGTCGAGGTGGTCATCACCCTAGCCGATGAAGCTCCCTCCGCTCCCGATGGCAGTGACGCCCCCGATGACAGCAACGCCCCCGATGAACCCGAAGGCGAGGCGGCTGAGGAATCCCCTGACGAGTAACGCCACTTCGGCCCATGAGTGAGATCACGCGACCATGACCGACTTCGCCACGCCTCACGGCTGCCCCACCGATCAAGCGACCGTGCTTCAAGCCGTTGTCGATCGACTGCGAGATCAGGTCTCGGAGTTGAGGGGAGAGAATCTCTGCTTCCTGTCGATGAAGCCCACGCCGCGCACTGAGGTGCGTCAAAACATCTACGCCACCGTCTGTCCGATGGGTGGCACGTACGATCCAGAGATGTTCGCCGGAGCGGGAGCGGCCGGTGTCTGGGAGAAAACCGGAGTCATCGTGACCGTCTTCTCGCGCATGCAGCTCGATCGATCTGACGGCGACGAACTGATGTTGCTGCACGACACGCGCGGGCTACTGAAGCTCAAAAAGCTAATTCTGAAGGCGCTCAGTAATCACGACTTGTTGGGAGCCGACGGCAATCTGCTGTTGCTCGAAGCGATGGCTCCGCTCAGCTCGGGGCATCCGCGCGACAACAACGAGTCCGTCGGCGAGTTCAGTTTGTCGTTCAGTACCGATTTCATTTGGGATCTTGAATGACGATCACCTTCTCTGGTCACGATCTGCTGCTCGAAGACCCCGAAGGGCGTGTCGAAGAGTTCGTGCGCAGCTACTCGGCATGGCCTCACGCCACGATCAACGCTGCGCCGCGGGCAATCTCTCCTGACAGCTATTGCAAATCGCCGAACTGGCCACAACCGCCAGCACTCAAGCCGAATCAACTCTATTACCCCAGCGGCGCGAGTCGTTGGGCGCGTGGCCTGTTTCTCTGCTGTAAGGAGACGCTCGACTCCATCGTAAACGACAGCACGGGTGTTGTCGCCTTTAACAACAGCTACCCCAGCACGACAGTCACTCCGGAACTCGGATCACCACCGTGGGATCTGGGGAGTCAGTTCGGAGTCCGGCTGCACAAGCTGGAGCCGATCCCCGTTAGCGACTCCGGGGACGACACGCTGTGGATTCTGCCGCTGGTCGATGAACGGTATTGGTGGCAAGGCAAGACCATCGTCAGTGTCGCCGAAACATGGACGGCACTGTTCGAGGAACTGTCCGCAGCGATGGCCGCTGGAACTGGAGTCGTCGCTTCGGACTTCGCGGCCAAGCCGTGGAGCGATGGCGTCTACGCCAGCTATGACGAGGTGCCGCTGGCCGATCCAGATGTGTCGCGTCCCGACCCTTGCATGTTCCGCCAAGGGCCGATCGGCATCGGTCCCGCGATGGATCTGCTGTGCTGGTCGCTGGGACTGCGATTCGTGCCGGGGCCGCTGGAGATGGAGCGGCCCGGCTATCGTCTGATGGCCCGAACGTCCGCAGTCGGATACCCAGGGTCGTTCAATGTGGTTGCAACGCAGCTTGACGCCGCGACGGCGAACGACAAACCGGGGCCTTCGGCCGGTGGAAGCGGCCCGGAGAACGGATTGTTCAGCGACGTGCCGTATGAAGTGAAGATGCGGTTCGTCGATACCCCGGCCGATCCCGCGACGGAGACCTACTCGAAGACGGTCGTCAATCAGTCTACCTACTCAGGCGAAGCCAGGTACGAGATCTGGTCACCCGCCGTCGCCACGTCTGGATCGCCTCCCGGCAACGCGACTGTACTCGATGACCTCGCCTTAGAGTGGGCAGCGGCCGCCTCATCGTGGTGGCAATGGCAGTTCAACCATTCCCTCAACCAGATGCCGCTCTGGCGGTTCTCGGGCTTCGAGGACTACGTGCTGTTCGACAACAGCCGCGTGAAGGGATCGAACTACGTCTCGCTCACTAAGATTCGCACGCTCCCGAAACATTACGGGTACGAGTACGTCGGGCTGCAACTGCCGGGGTACGAGACGAGATCGTGCGGCGGCGGCGGCGTCGGCGGCAAAATCTGGTTCAAGGTCATCTCCATCTCCGACTACTACTGGGAGGTGCCGGGATGCGAGTACATCAGGGCCGAAGTCACGCAAAAGTCCTGTAATGCCAACGTAGCTATAGGCGATGTGGTTTACATATTCGACCCGTTTTTCTGCTGGTTCAACTTGCCGATTGCCATCATGATGCGAATCACCGGGACAGCCACATTCGCGGAAAACGGATTTTGGGACGGCGTAACCCCGCTCGTGTGTGGCGTCACTCCCGGCAAGTGCTTCTGGTCCGTCGATAGCGTCTGCTGTCTGGAAGAGGATTATGGCACGCTCTAGGCCGCTGATTACAGATGGTTCCGATCCGATTGTCGGTGGCCCCAAGTGTCTTTCACATCATGCAGGGGTTCGCACGGGAATTGAGGATTGGTGTTGCTGCTGCAATCCGTGCCTCTACGACCGCCCTATAAGTCTGGAGAATCCCTGCCGCTGTGTGCCGAAGCTGCTCTGCTACGTGTTCCGTGGCGACGATGCCCAGCGTCCGTGCTGCAAGGAATTCGTCATCCATGCCTTCGCCAACCACAGTGGCATAATGACATCTTATACGGGCACATTTCCCGGTGGGCCTGATATCTCCATATCCATCGGCAGTGATATCAGAGACCCCAGCGTAACATTAGCTTCCGGGTCTGATGGTAATCCGGCGTTTTGGAAGCTCCATTCCACCGTGTTAGGGATCGACGAGACATACAGGATTGATGGCAGCGTCACGACATGCCTGACACCGCCAGCGATCTCAATTGCCGGTGTCACGATAGACACGCCCTCTGGTCCGTGCGTGGGTACGATCACGCTGGAGTCATACAATTCAGTCAAGCTCCCATTCAAGAGACTCGACCGGCTTCCGAACGAAGACATCGCCATCCCTCCCCGCACTGATCCGCTTTGCAAGTGCGATTTTGCGGTCGATGTGCTGTGTGTGTGGGGCAGGCGGACACACAACGGGCCGCTGGAAGGGGTTCACTTCGCGTGGGATCGAGTCCTAAACGACCGCTGGACCTACTCTCCGCCTTGTGGTGGGCTACTCTCTCAAGAGCATATCTACCTGCGAGGGGACGCTGACGGGAACTGTTATTTAGAGCTTGATTTCGTGCAGTCTGGCGACACGACGAATGACTGGGGTGTTCCACAAAACTCGTTCGACAGCAACAACCCGCACGATATTCGGCCGGGGATGTTGCCGATTGATTCCTGCGTCTGTGGGCTATTCGTCAGCGACTACAAAGGACAACTCGACGACAACAGGTACGTTGTCATCACGGGTGGGTACTGCGGTAGGTACGAGTACAGCCACTGCGACAAGTGCCGTTGCGTCCCCGAAAAGCTATGCGTCGTTGGCAACATCGACGGCCAGATTTTTCAAGGCCAACTGACGTGGGATGGAGAAAAGTGGGCCAGTGCCGGTACGGCATACATAGCCCCATTTTCTCTAAGTCTGGATAAGGGTGACTGTAGTGGATTGCCTGCTGGCAGGCCCGACCCTAGCACCTGTGCCATTCAGGCTAATGGCACATTCCTCGTGCCGTTCAAAAAGGGCTTTGTGACCGAGTGCGGCCCACGTTTCGCGTTCGATTTGACCTCTGATCCCGATCCGGCACATCCAGGTGTTTACAACTGGATGTACGGGCGAGCCAGCCTTTGCGGCGGCTGCAAGGATATGAATTGCGGGCCGTGCCTAACGCGGTGCGGTGGACCGCCTCAAGTGCTATACGCGGACTTAGAGGCAGTCATTTCACGGGGACACTACCCGTACGACGACCCAACACTTCCGCCGGTAATGGACCCGGATGAACTCTGCAACATCCAAGTGAAAATTATGTACTACCAGAAATGGATTGGACGTAGTTTGGTGTGCGGCTACGTCGGAACTGCACCTCTTCCCGGTGGCGGCACATTCATCTTCGAGTGGAAGTTTCGACAGCCGGACTCTTTTGAAATGACGAGGATCAGTTCCACCGGAGTTAGAACGGCTTTGCTCGGCCTCAGTTTCGATTTCCCATATCAAGTCTGCGAGCCGTTTGAGTGGGTCAGCACTTGGGAGACCACATACGACATGGGGCGTCTCTGTGCGTGGGGACCGGAGGTTGAGGATCGTCCTATCATTGCCATCAGCAAGCGGCGATTGACGCTCACGGAGTAAATCATGGGTGATTGTGATGAATTCTTTCCGGGTAGCCGACGCCGTGACATCTGCGAAGGGCAGTCGGAGTTGCCTATCGACACGGTGAACCAATTCCGCGTGATGTGGGGCAAGGAACCGTTTGCATTAGCGGACGACGGCAAAACCTACACCCTGAAAGAATCCAGCGGTGTGGTTGTGCGGATCGTTCCCAGAACAGCAGACGCGGCAACAGGTGCTGCCTGTTGTGGCGGAAACAACAGGACACCCGAGCCGATCCGTAGAATGGTGGACGGGACTGGCGTTGGTGGACGATTGATCGAGATGTTCAAGGTGGCCGGGTTTGAATCGTGCCAAGCCTGCTATGACCTCGCCGCGAGAATGAATGCGTGGGGGCCAGATGGTTGCGTGACGAATCTCGGCGTGATCGTCGCTGACATCCTGCCACGGGCGTTGGCATGGGAGAGCAGCAAGGTCGGTTGGTGGGCCAAGTTCCTCCCCGAGGCTGTGACGGAAGCCGCACTCAAGCTGATGGTCGAGTCGGCGATAGCGACCGCCAAGCCGCTGGAGTGGACAATCGACACCCCCGCAGCTACGAGACCAAGGCAACGACCACGAGTAGTGCCTACCGCACCTGTCGTGTCACTCCAGACCGACCGCAAAATCGGAACCGTGACGCAGCCCGCAGAAGTCGCGAAGCAAGATGGCTGGTGGAACGATGCGGATGTGCAACAGCAACACCGTGATCGAGCCACGAGATTCATTAAAACGATCCCGCGATACCCGGACCACTTTGAGGGCCGAGGCATCGTCATTACGGGTGGCGGAAAATACTTCGTCTCGGCCTACATCACGATCCGAGTCATCCGGCACGTTGACTGCAAACTACCCATCGAACTCTGGTATCTCGATGGTGAGATGGACGACGAGATGGTCAACATGGTGGCCGAGTACGGTGTCACCTGTCACAACGCGAGCGAGCTTGCACGAGGCACGGGCTATTTCCTCGACCACTGGTGGAAGGGCTGGCAACTCAAGGCGTTCGCGTTGCTGCATTCGAGCTTCCGCGAAGTGCTGATGCTCGACGCCGACAGCTACCCGGTTCGCGATCCTTCCTTTGTGTTCGACTGGCCGGAGTATCACAACACGGGAGCGATCATCTGGCCGGATATTGGGTCAAGCGCGAGGCTGTTCCCGCCTCTTGCTGCTCGCGTTATTGGTGTGCCTCAGTTCACGGAAGGGTCGGCTGAGTCAGGGCAACTTGTATTCAACAAAGAGTTGACATGGCAAGCGTTGTGTTTGGCGAAGCATTACAACGCCGATGCAGACTACATGTACCACATCGTTTACGGTGACAAGGACACGTTCCCCGCTGCGATGCACCGACTCGGCTTGCCTTACTCGCGAATGAATCTGAAATGCAGGTTCAACGGGCCGGGAATCCAACAACTCGACCAAAATGGCGAGACGCTGTTCAATCATCGCATCCACGACAAGTTCAGGATTTTCAACACGAAATTCGACAGCACCAGTCAGCGTGGCGTGTCACATCAGTTTGCCACCGGGTGGCTTCATGAACATTTCTGCCACGCTGTTTTGAAGGAGTTGAGCAAGAAATGGGGGAATTGATTCAGAAGCCGTGGGGGTTCTTTCAAGATCATTTCCGTTCACCGGAGTGCGTCTTCAAAATCATCACGGTCGATCCTCACGCTCGCTTATCACTTCAATATCATCTCGGACGATCTGAGGTGTGGCTGTGCCTGTCTGGGTCAGGCGAAGCGGTGGTCGGACATCAGACACAACAACTCCAAGCAGGCTGCAAGATCGAGATCGGTATTGGTGAAACCCATCAGTTGCGAAACGTCGGCGACGAGCCGTTGGTTGTCGCGGAGATGCAGTGCGGTGAGTGCGACGAAAACGATATCGTGCGAATCGAAGACGACTACGGAAGGAAGAACTGAAAATGCTCTCGCTCAATAAAGTCGCCAACGTCAACGACTTCTCCGATCAAGACTTCCTCAGTAGCTTGAGAAAATACGGCGCTGGCTGCGTGGCTCAATACCCGCTCGTCCCGATTGAGCAGCAGCACCGCAAGGCGTGGGAGGTGGGAATGGTCATTCATGCCCTCGACCGACTGGGAGCGATCACGCCGACAGCGGAAATCCTCGGCATCGGTGTCGCGAAAGAGGAGACGATCAGCCTGCTATCGCCGCACGTCAAGCGGTTGTTCGCCACAGACATCTACTGCCACCCAGACTCATGGGGTGACTGGCACGGCACGGATTTGATGATCGACGCGAGCCGGTTCATGGGAGTGCCGTACAATCGGAGGCGTGTTGTCTGGCAGCACGTTGACGGTCGCAGCCTGCCCTACGAAGACAACTCGTTTGACGCGATCTTCTCTTGCAGTTCGTTTGAACACTTCGGGAGCGAGGCTGATATTCGACAGGCCATCGGTGAAGCGTGTCGCGTACTCAAGCCCGGTGGCGTGGCCGTGATTTCAACTGAGTTCAAAATCAGTGGGCCGCGAGATTGGTTTTGCAACGTCCAACTTTTTGACGCGGCAAGAATCCAACGGGTGTGGCTCGACGGGATCGGCTGGCAACTCACATCATCACTCGATCTGACGTTGGATGACACCGCGTACATCGACTACGAGCGCTCAATTCACGACGAGGCGTACAAGATAATCGCTCATCCGCACATCAAGCTCGATAACGGCGAATTTAAGTGGACGAGCATCAACCTGACGCTCGTGAAATGAGTCATCGGCGACAAGCGAGGCCGCATGACCCTAGTGTCGAGCATCCGTCACGCCCTCTTCCACGCCTCGCCGTCATCGTCTTCAAACCCCTGAAGATCATCGTCAACAGGGCGTTCAGGGAATCGCCCCGGCGCGGCGTCCAACAGCCGCTTGAGTGAGTCCACCACGCCCCCCGCGTCACGATCACGAAACGACTGAGCAATCTTCACCCGCTCGGCAACGGGCATCTCCAGCCAACAGTCGCCGCAAACATGGATGCGAAGATCATCGACGCGAACCATGTTGAGCCGCTGCAATTCAGCCTGACACGCCCAACACACGAGTTGCGGTTCGTGGCGGTCGTGAGGATCGGGAGATTTGTGATTGCTCGACATGCCTGCGATCCTACCGGTCGCGATCAGTCCGTCGCAACCAAAATCAGGAACACATCTACAGGATCGACACGTTCGATCAACGTGTCGCAAAACTGGTGAAACATCGACACGCCAGCCATCGCGTCGGTGATGCTCCCTAATGGTCCGTGCGCTCCTGTTTGCGCTCCTAAAAATGAGCAACCCACGGAATTCCAACTAAAAAACCGAGGGTCACAAGAAAAGTAGCGCTACTCGTGCGCTCCTTTTGAGCCGGCTTCGCTCGTTTGGACGGTTGCGGTCGAGCGCTTCCCGCCCCACCACATTTTGTGTCTGGCGAGACCTCGCCGACGCGGTAGCATCCCGCCTCATCTGGTTGGACCGTGATCAACTCACGGGTGACGCGCCGGAGCGGAGTGAATCCGCCCCGCCCTCAATCGCGTCAGCCACTCCAAGACGGAAGCTCTCCCGATGGTCCGAACCTGTCCCCTGCGCCCCGGTTGCGCCTACTCGTTTCTCTACCCACGTCACAATTACGCAGGTCTGCCCGATCGAAGCGAACTTCGCCGCGTGCGAGTCACGTCGATCAGGGACACCCGCCGCGAGCCGCTCGACTCAACAACAGTCCCACTCAATCCGACGCTCCAGCGGGGCCGCTGGCTCGTCACGGGGCACGATCTCGACCGCAACGCCGAACGCTCGTTCTACGCCGCCTCAATGGTCGGGACGAAAAAACTTGCGGGAGATGACTTGGAGCCGATCCACGTCGCGACAGCCTACGTCGTCATCGGCGACTCATCGCGCGTCGAACACCAGTCGGAGCGACTCGGCGAAGCGATGGCATTCTTGCTCGGACGACGATCCGGAGTGTTGTGTGGAGTGTTGAGTCGAGCAAGCATTCGCCCGCCCAGAAAAACTGCTCACAAATCGCGAAAACGCAGCAGAACACGCACAAACCGGACGCCAACAGAAACCGAGCCGGACCACTGATTCGATTTTAAGTCCGATGCGTCTGCCTGTTTCGCCACTCGGCCAAGAGTGTTTTTGAGAAAGTGTTGAGTAAAGTGTTGTGTTTCTATTGGGGTGGTTTGCGAGATTCCCACGCTCTGTAAACCTCATCCTGCGTGCGGTCTGCGTCGTTGCCGACGTAGAACACCATCGTGGTTTGGATTGTGGCGTGCCGCATCAGTTGCTGCAACACCGGCGGCATGACGAGCCGGGACCAGCGTTCGCCGAACGAGCGGCGAAGGTCATGGGCGCTGGCGTACTTGGGTCTGGGGGGCGACTTGTCACGGCGGGGTCGGCCCGCGTCCACGATGATCTGCGCGGCCTTGCCAATAGCCGAAAACACCCTGCCCGCTTCGCGGCCGTTCTGGTAGCGGTGGATCGAGCGACCCTTGCTGTACAGCGGCTGGAAGACGAAGCCGGTACGATCACCAACGGGTGTGGTGAGCAGGAACTCGGCGAAGTCCGGCGTCACTGGATAGAGACGATCCTCGAAGCCCTTCTCCCCCTCGGCGGGGATGCGCAGCTTCACGCGGCCTCGATCGTCGGCGATGACGTGGAACGGTGCGGTCGCGTCCCACGACAACGACATCGACTCTTCGAGCCGCAAGCCCGAGAGCCACAGCCCGCGTGCCATGCGCTGCCAGTGTGCGGCGTGCTGCTCACCGACAACGCCGGGGATCGCGAGCAGGAACTGATCGAACTCGGCGTCCGTGACGGCGCGACCCTTCATCATCTTGCGTTTGCTGGCGCGAGGCGTTGCAGGGATGGCCGGAGCGGCGGGCAGGTATTTGTTCGCCACGGCCCACCGCAGCACGGCTTTGACGTGGCGAAGATGAGATTGGATCGTCGATTCGGATCGTCCCGCTTCTCGCAGCCAGGCGACGTACTGCGACAGGTAGCGGGCCGTCACGTCGCGGAGTTCGACAGGAGCGCGGAACTTCTCGAAGCCGTTCAGAACCGATTCGACCTTTTCGCGGGTCTTGTCGGCGACACCGGACAGCACTTCGTCTGTCAAGCTGTCGCGGAACTGGTCCCAAGCGATCGAGCCGTCGTCCGGAGCGTCAGTGGCGTTGAGCTGCTGCTCGAACTCGGCGGCAGCGCGTTCCGCTTGGCGGCGAGTCTTGAGCTTCGATGACTTCGTTCGTCGTTGGCCGGTCAGTGGATCAAGCCACTGAAAGGACAGGAACGGACGAGGTTTGGCGGCCGTGCTGAGATCGACGACGTAGACCGTGATGCGGCGAGGCGAAGCCATGTCATTCACCGACCGAGCGAAAGAGCAGCGACACCAACGCGACGAGACCAATCACGAGCAGCGTGAACAGGCTGGAAACCGAGTCACGAACGAAGCGGCGAGGGGTCATTCGGTTGACCCCTTCCGCTTGGTGGGCTTCTTCGCGGCGGACTTTGTAGGACGGCTGCGCTTCTTCGGCTCTGGAGTCGTCTCCGCAGGAGCCGCTCCACGGGCCTTCCTTCCGGCTACGGTGACGGCAGATCGCTTCTTGGCGATTTCGTACTGCGATGGTCGGTTCTGTCGCTTCGCAGTGACCTGCGAAGGGATCACCGCCTCGCACTGGCTCCCGAGGGTAATGATGACATCGAGGCAATCCCACTGGCGTTGAGTCCACGGGAAAAGAGCTTGCTGCATAGCGTTTTCGCGCATCGCGAGCGCGACCGCCACAAGATGCGACGCCGCCTCTTGCAGCGCCGCCGCCGTGGTTTCCACGTTATCCAGAGATTGCCACTCGTACTTCTGACCCATGTCGCACCGATCACAAAAAAGAATTCCAAAATAATTCTTGCGACGGAACTCTATCGGTGTCAACGAATTTCGTCCGTCTCACGCGCGAACTGGTGTATTTTGTGTTTCCGACTGTTCAAACAGTCGTTGACTGTCGTTGTCCGCGCCGATACCTTTCCTGCACACACGACGCACGCAACGGACGCCAGCGGGTGGCGAACGACAGGAACAAACGGAGGGGGCGCAAAGATGCGAAAGACACACTTGGTCAACGGATGCAAAACGGCAACACGCGGCAACGCGATGAGCTTCACTGCCGTTTCGTTCTGGGAGTTTGTCGCATTGCCCGATGAGTGCCGTTGTGAACGGTGCAACGTCTGCGGCCAAATGAAGCTTGAAGAACGCAAGTTGTCCGCTGGGGCTGATGAGTGGGAGCCGGAGACAGGGGCCGCTGCTGAGGCGTGGAAGACGGAAGTCGGGACGAGATGACAACGCAAACCACCCCCGCCGCAACATCGCGGCGGGGGAATCAAACGGGTCGGTAGTGCAGTGGCAGAACACTCGGCATCCATGTCGAGAGACGGCCGTTCGATTCGGTCCCGGCCAGTTCGGAATCTCAAACTCAAACCAAAAGGAAACCTAAGCCGTGACGACAGCAACGAGGGCACACCCGGCAAGCAAGACAAAGCGACCTCGCACGCCGGGGCAAATCAAGTCGCAGAAGACGGCGACGAAATCGCGGCGCGATCGAGGCAACAGCCGCACGCGATCAAGCGTGGCGACCGGCGTGATCTCGCCGGGGGAGATTTTCACCCAGCAAGCGTTCATCGACCGCATCGGCACGACTCGTTCTGGCTTGTGTGAGATGCGTCGGCGAGGGTTGGTCGTGAGGAAGAACGGCCGGTCGGTCTACATCCGTGCGGCCGACTACGACGCCTATCTGGCGGCTCAGCCCGCGAAGCTGCTTAACGATCATGCGGACGACGGCATCGGTGCCGATGAGGCATGACGCCGTGACGGATGGCGGTGGAACCGCCCGGCCAAGGAAGGCCATTTGAAACATCTCTTCTCGCTCCGGTGCGTGACCGCGAGCGAAGTCTGAACAACCCGTCTGCGTAGGAGGTACGGACCAATGACAACAACAACGACTGAGCTTGAAAACGATCTGATACCCGAGGGATACGAGGCGGTCCGAGTTGGCCGGCCGGTGATCGGAGAATGGTTTATCGGGTCAGAC